>Ga0209004_1000039_pt1 | contig 35339 bp, 15 predicted proteins | sample TexAe_RefH0_M1_FD_187948 | JGI IMG/M metagenome (GOLD analysis project Ga0209004, IMG submission 187948) | Forest soil microbial communities from Davy Crockett National Forest, Groveton, Texas, USA - Texas A ecozone_RefH0_M1 (SPAdes) (version 2) | ecosystem: Environmental > Terrestrial > Soil >... | reverse complement strand
CCCCGCCAGTCCATTTTCGGCCGTGACAGCTGCTTCGGGGGTCCTTGTCGGTTCCGAAGCGACTGGCAAGGATCCTTGAAGCACAGGAACATTCTCAAGTACGTCTGTGGCCGCTCCGGTCCGTGCCGATTCCGCAGGAACAGGTGGGTGGTCGCACGCGATTTCCGGGACGTAGGAGCCGAGCGGAAGACTGATCCGGAGTCCCGATGCTGTACCGTAGGTCCCGTAATGCTGAAGCAGACGTCTGCGCACGTCGCTTGCGGTCACGCGCACAATCGCGTCCTCGCCTGTGTTGTAGGAAGGCGAGCGACCAAAAAGCTCCACGCCGATCACACGCTCTTTAAGCGATTCAAAGTCCCCGGCGATAGCCTTATCGACGATGTAGCCGAGGAATTGGGCGCTACGGTGGCTGCCGTGGAAGGCCGTCCCATCGACGATCTCTTTGAGATGCTGGTGGAGAGAAGCGACGGCGCTGTCGGATTCGGCGATTCTCGCGATATCCGCCTCGCGAGCGCCGACGGGATTCAGGGATGACATTCCAGCAGCCAGCGGCCTCAAACCGATCAAAATATTTCAGCGGCTCTGATTGTAGCACTTCGTTCATCGACGAGATTGGATCGCGAACTTGAAGCCTCGCGGTCACCGAGGGTGCTCGGTAATCGCTCAATCCTGCCTGTAGCATCTTCTAGCTTCTCTTTGTTTCAGCCTCGCTCACGTAAGGGCCAAGAGGGACTGTATGTCGCTACTGTTAATTCCGTGTAGTTGATACATGTTATTTATTTTCAATGAGGTGCGGGATCCGTTAGGGACGCCTTCTAACGTTGCGGGAACAGGCAAGACTGAGCGTAGAGTTGGAGTCGCATTTAGAAGTGAACTGAAAGAGTGGTTTTCCAGTTGAACATGCCTGCGGGAAAAGAAGCGGGTTTTTTGCTGGGACCATGAACGGCGGATGGTAAATTCTGTCGTTTGATTTCCAAGAACAGTAGTGTGAGACCCAATCGGATTTGGAAGACGCAGTAAGGGTGCGAACTTGCGGGCGAGACCGAATCAACGCTTGGTTCGATCCGGCGACAGGGTGGCACTCGTTTCTGATCGGAGATTCGATCTCCGCCAGCTCCCACTGCATTTCATGAGAGGCCAAGGAGGGCCAAAATGACGCAAACAAAGAATTGGCTCAAGTCCATCAGTTTGAGTTTGATGTTCATGGCGCTATGCTGCTCGAGCATGTTGTGCTTTGCACAAAGCGATCGCGGTAGTGTGTCAGGGACTGTCACCGATCCCTCTGGCGCCGCCATCACGGGGGCTAAGGTAACCGTCACCAATGCCGCAATGGGCACACAGAACTCCACCTTCACGACGGGCGTGGGAGAATACACCGTCCCAGAATTGCCTGCGGGCGTCTACTCGGTTACGGTGGTTGCACCCGGCTTCTCCACGCTGGTCCGCAACGGAATCACCGTCTCGGTCGGAGAGACAGCGTCGATCGACCTGAAACTGGCTGTTGGACAAAGCACCGCGACAATTACGGTGACGGAGGATGCTCCTTTGCTCCAATCCGATAGCCCACAGAACAATCTCGAAGTCTCCACGACCGACATGAATGAGCTCCCGTTCAATGTCGCTGGCATCGGATCTGTACGCGACCCGATGAGTTTTGCCGCGTTGGTCCCTGGAACCATCGTGGGCGGTTGGAACGATATCCACATAAGCGGTTCTCCGGCAACCACATACCGCGTCTTCATGGACGGGCTGGACGACACCTCGGCGGTCAAGGGTGCGATCTCCGATGAAAACCAGCCCTCTGTCGAATCGCTCGCCTCCCAAGAGCTCCTGGTGAACAACTATTCAGCAGAATTTGGCGAGTCGGCGGGTGGAATCTTCAACTATACCTCGAAATCCGGCACTAACAAGCTGCACGGGACAGCCTTCAACTACCTGGAGAATGAAGATCTGGACGCCGGACAGCCATTTAACTATGTCACTGGGAACCAGAAGATTACCCCGGTACAGCGGCAGCTTGATTTTGGCGGCTCCTTAGGTGGACCGGTGGTGATTCCTCACCTCTACAACGGCCACAACAAGACCTTCTTCTTCTTCGCTTACGAGGAGTACCACAACACGCAAACGCTCAACAATGGAACCATTACGGTTCCCACGACAGCCTATCGCAATGGCGATCTGAGCGCGCTATTGCAAGGTCCCATCACGGATTCCAACGGTGTTCCGATTCTGGATTGCCTGGGCCGGCAAATGATCAATGGCGCAGTCTACGACCCGAAGACGACCAGAACGGCAACCTGCACCGATGGTTCGACCGCGGTGGTCCGCGATCCGTTCCCGAACAACTTCATCGGCGCGCCCACCACCTGGGATCCGGTGGCGCAGGCGGTTCTTCCCTACATTCCTACTCCCTCGGGGGCCACTGCCAGTGCGCTCAACAACAACTACCCGAATGATCAGCCGAATAACAAATACCAGTACCTGACGAGCATCAAAATCGACCACTCGATCGGTCAGTCGTGGCACTTCTCGGGTTATTACATCGCGGAGCAGTCTAACAAGGACAATGCGGCTGACGGCATCAACGGTCCGGCAGCCCAGACCCGGTGGAACACAACCCCAGCCCCGCAGGTGTATCTCAATGCGGACTATACCGCCACGCCAAGACTTGTGCTCCATGCCGGATTCGACTTTACGCGCCACAACGCCGCCCAGAATGCTTTTGTGCAAGACATCAAGGCATCGTCTCTCGGGCTCAACACGGCCGCAAACATGCCTGGCGGCGCCGCGAACACCTTCCCAATCATCTACGGACTGCAAACCAATCGTTCCTCCGTTCCTCAGTTGGGGAATAACAACGCTCCGTTTTATGACGACAACTGGGAACCCACCGCATCCGCGACCTGGATCCACGGCAGTCATACTTTCAAATTTGGCGCCGATCTCCGCCATCAGGTTTTTGGTACTCACAACGACCTGTCAGCCGGAAATTACGGCTTCGGTTCCGGTCAGACGTCTTTGCCATCCACCCAGGGAAACTTCCCAAATGGCACCAGCCTCGGCGATGGTTTCGCGAGCTTCGCTCTTGGCCAGTTGAATAACGCAAGTATCGGCAACGACAACATCGAATGGTTTCACCGCAAGGAGTCCGGGATTTACGCGCAGGACACCTGGAAGCTCACGAATAAGCTCACTGTGAACTACGGGCTGCGTTGGGATTTGGAGCAGATGCAGCACGAACAGCATAACCGGGAAACCCAATTCAGTCCCACCGTCGCGAATCCGTCGGCTGGCGGCTTGTTGGGTGGAACCGAATACGAGGGGTATGGGACTGGCCGTTGCAACTGCATCTACGAGAAATTCTATCCCTGGATGATTCAGCCGCGCCTCGGTGTCAATTATCAACTCGATGCGAAGACCGTGCTCCATGCGGGGACTGGATTCTACTCCGGCCAGCAGCTCTTCATGAATGAAATCAACTATAGCAACCAGGGATTTGGTTTCAACCAGGTGTTCCTCAACAGCCCTTCGTATGGCCTTCCCGCCGGCCAGTTTTCTAATGGGATACCGTATTCCGCGTCGGCTCTGACGGCCATCAACTTCGACCCTGGCGCATACCCGGGCCCCGGTTCAATCCAGTCGCCCCCAAATTTTACAGTTCCAAACAACGGCAAGCCCGCGCGTTTCTTTCAAACAACCTTTGGCGTCGAACGCGAGATCGCAAGGAACCTGTCGGTTGAAGCATCTTTCATCGACAACCGTGGTGTCTGGCTTGAATCCGACGGGTTGAGAGTCATCAACCAACTTCCTGTATCGGTCATCGCGCAACACGGTTTGGACGTTACCAAACCGGCTGACCAGGCCCTTCTCACCTCATCGATCTCTTCTCCCACCGTTGCGGCGAGAGGTTTCACTGCGCCCTACGCCGGGTTTCCGTCAAATCAAACCTTGGCTCAGGCGTTACGGCCATTTCCGCAATTCGGCAACATCGGTGACCAATACGAGCGTGATGGCAATACCTGGTACGACGCGCTTCAAGTCAAGGTCACCAAGAGGATCGGCAACGGGCTTTCGGCAGGTCTCGGGTACTCCTGGTCGAAGGATCTGGGAACAGTCTCCAGCACTGGGACTTACACCACGGCGATACCGTTACAGGACCCCACCCTGTCGCCCAAGAGTCAGAAAACCTATCTGGCCATTGACCAGCCGCAGATGCTCAACTTCAACTTCGATTATGAGGTGCCGAGGTTCGGCTTTGCACAAAGCGGCTGGAAGCGTGCATTGTTTACGGGCTGGACAACCGACGGCATCTTCCATTACCAGAGCGGTTTCCCGATCCAGGTACCCAATGCGCAAACGCCCTTCCAACTGAACTCTGTGACATTCACCTCAAGCAATAACGGGAACAGCGTTTTTGCGAATCGCGTGAAGGGCCAGCCGCTCTTCTTGCATGGTCTCAATAATCACAGCGGTGACCCCTACACCACGTTCTTTCTCAACCCCGCTGCGTGGACAAGCCCCGCGCCCGGGAGCTACTCCACTTCCAAGCCATACTACGGCGATTATCGTGGCCCGAGATATCCCAGCGAACAGTTGGGCTTCGGCAAGGCCTTTGACATCAAAGAAGACCTGAAATTCTCGCTCCGCGCGGATTTCTTCAATGTCTTCAACCGCTGGGCATATCCAAACCTGAACAATACGGGAAATTTTGCCCAGACTCCTCAATATAACGGCGACGGAAGCATTGCCAACGGCTTTGGTTACCTGGGCAACAGCATCTCCGGCGCAGGCGGAAACTTTGCTCCGAGAACTGGCGAGATTGTCGCGAGAATCCAGTTCTAGCGCCAATTCAACTCAAATTGCAACCAACAGGCCAGATGAATTCATCTGGCCTGTTAACTTGCAAGAGAGTATTTTTAGCAGACGACTGCTGGAGAGACGGCTCGATCTTTGGAGAAGAATAAGGTTGCCACTTACGCGACGTGACTTTGTGACAGGCTTGGCAGTTCTAGGTGCAGGAACTTTCAACTCACCAGCGTTGCCGATATTGCGCAATTCCTTCCCAGATGCCAAGAACCAACTTCACGGTGCTGGGCAAAGGGCATCCGCCACTGGTCAATCGGCTGGTTCGCCCATTGTTTTCGAGAACACAATTGACGCGTCAAAGATACGTTTCGTATTAAAGAACAGCGTCAGTCCCCAGCGCTATTCAATAGAGACAATGACTGGCGGTGTTGCAGTCTTCGACTACGACAACGATGGGCTACTGGACATCTTCCTTACGAACGGGGCAGAGATTCCGTCTTTGAATAAGAGCGACCCCGGTTTTTACAACAGACTCTTTCGCAATAATGGGGACGGAACCTTCACGGATGTCACCGAAAAAGCTGGCCTGGCTGGTGTCGGCTACTCAATGGGCGTAGCGGCAGGTGATTACGACAATGATGGGTGCGTGGATCTGTATGTGACCGGATTTAATCGTAATCAACTTTTTCATAACAATGGCGACGGGACATTCACGGATGTGACAGACAAATCAGGAGTCGCCGGCATGGTTCCGGGACAGGGCAAGCCCTGGTCCGTCGCGGCAGGGTGGATTGACTACAACAACGACGGATTGCTCGACCTCTTTGTTGTGAATTATTTGGACTATTCGATCACCACAGCTCACAGCTGCCAGACGGACAACATCGTTGACTATTGCTCTCCCAATGAATATCGCGGAACACCTAATATTTTGTATCGGAACAATGGTGACGGCACATTCACCGACGTTTCGCAGCAGTCGCATATTTCACAGTATGCAGGCAAAGGCATGGGCGTCGCGTTTGCCGATTATGATGGCGATGGATTCACCGACATCTTTGTTTCCAATGACACCTTTCCGAATTTCTTGTTGCATAACAATGGCAATGGGACATTTACAGATGTCGCACTCCAGGCCGGCGTAGCCTACAACGAAAACGGCAAGACTGTTGCAGGTATGGGGACTGATTTCCGCGATATCGACAATGATGGCAGGCCGGATATATTTCACGCTGCGATGTTCGGTGACACCTTCCCTCTCTACCGCAATCTGGGGAATGGCTTATTTGAAGATGTCACGGACGCGACCGGTCTGGCCGCAATGACAACCCGCTTTACCGCTTGGGGAGTCGGAATCTTCGACTTCGACAACGACGGGAACAAGGACATATTCACTGCCGGCTCCGCAATTCTCGACAATTCGATGGAGGTGAATCATAAGCCTTATCCGCTTCCTAATGGGCTCTATCGCAATCTCGGCAACATGGTGTTTAAGGATGTGAGCGCACAGGCGGGAGCGAGTTTTTTCGCTCCGGCCGCACATCGCGGCGCTGCATTCGGTGATTTAAACAACGATGGGAAGATCGATATTGTGGTCACAGTCCTCAACGGAGAGCCGCAGTTGCTAATGAATCGGTCTCCGAATCAGAATCATTGGATCATCCTGAAGCTCGTTGGCGTGGCCGATAATCGAGATGGATTGGGAACAAGGGTGAAGATAACGACCGCGAATGGCGTTCAGTTCAATGAGGCGACGACGGCCGTCGGCTACAACTCGTCCAGCGACAAGCGCGTGTATTTCGGATTGGGGAATGCGACCATTGTGGACCGAATTGACCTCGCATGGCCCACGGGCGTGAAGCAAGTGCTCAAAAATGTGGCGGCAGATCAGATCCTGACAATCGTACAAAGTGGCCGTCCTCAAAAGGCCGGACCATCCAAATTGAGTTCTCAGGTTCAATGGCCCGCTGCCATCGGGCGCACGGACCGCTTCGAACATGTGCGAGCCGGCAAGTGCCACTCCCTGGCGCCCGGGGGCAAACTTCTATGATCTGGCTTCTCGCGCTCCAGCTTGCAGTCGGCCCGGCGCAAGTCGCAGTAGGTCCAGAGCAACATTACGAGAACGCAAAACAGGATTTTGCCCAACGGAAATTCACCGAAGCTGATAACGAAGTCAGTGCAGCACTGCATGGGAGCCCGTACATGGTTCCAGCCTTGGTCCTCAAGGCCCGGCTGGCTACTTTTGCGCATCGTCCGGATGTTGCGAAGAGCTGTCTTATTACGGCCATTACGGCCGATCCATCCTCCGAAGAGGCGCAGTTCTTTCTCGGTGTGTTTTACTACATGCAAAATGATTTCAAATTGGCGGTCTCACCGCTACAGACGGCCCAAGCGATCTCTCCGAAAAGTCCATTGCCAGCGTTCTATCTTGCGATGACCCAGGAGGCATTGGGAGACGAGGCCAAAGCGTTGGAACTCTACCAGCAGGCAGAGAATCTCTCATCGCAGAAGTCACCGCAAAGCGCATCGATTCTCGTTGCTTACGGAAGGTTCCTGCTTTCATTGGGACGAACCCAGGAGAGCATTGAAAAGGATCGACGCGCCCTTGAGGCAGACCCCGAGTCCCGCGATGCGCACTATGAATTGGCAAAGGGATTAGACCATGAGGGAGATTTCAAGAATGCCGCAGTCGAAGGAGAACAAGCCTTGACCCTGCCAGACCTCGGCACCAGCGATGCGCAGATTCATTTTCTTCTGTCAAATCTTTATCGGAAGTTAAATCAGCCGGATTTGGCAAAGGCTCATTTGGAGAAATTCCAAGCTGCTCCTCAGACACCACGCAAGTGAGTTGAACATCGACAAAGTGCGCCATGAACGGCTCAGAAAAGAACTGCAGTGCAGTTTGAATGGAAGCAGCCTTGCATGTTGGATGATGGCAGGGGGCCCTCCGGAGCGGATTGCAGGAAATGACAGATGTGAATCGCCGAAGTTTCTTGGCCTCGATCGCGGCCTGCCTGACTGGATTGGCCGTTCCACGAGCCTTTCCCCTCGGCCTGTTTGACGGTGTGGGTTTGTCCCAGGCCACCATGCCTCCGCCTTCTGTTCCGGCGCAATCGTCCAATACACAGGCGCAACCCGATGGCCGAGCGCAGGATGCCAATTCGTCGAAGGCCGGTTCCTACTGGTTCACCGATGTCGCCAGCCGGTCGCAGTTTGCCTACCGAACCAGCTATAACTTCACCGGCAGAAAGTATTTTCCGCAGCCGATGTGCGGCGGGGTTGCGGTTATTGACTATAACAATGACGGGCTCATGGACCTGTTCTTTACCAACGGCGCCAAGCTGCCGGAGTTGGAGAAGACTTCGCCCGCCTATTACAACTGCCTGCTGCACAACAACGGCGATGGAACATTTACCGATGTGACCGCCAAGGCTGGCCTGACCGGAGCCAGCCTCGGCTACTGTTTTGGTGTAGCCGTTGCGGACTACGACAACGACGGCCACCAAGATCTCTTCATTTGCAATGCGGGCCGGAATGCCCTTTACCACAACAACGGCGATGGCACGTTCACCGATGTGACCGCCGGATCGGGACTCGAGCATAAACCGGAGAACGTGCTGAGCGTAGGGGCGGCCTGGTTCGATTACAACAACGACGGGCTTCTAGACCTGATCGTTACGAATTACACGACCTGGACCCCGCAGACCGACAAGCAGTGCTTCAAGGACGCCGCGCGCGAAGAGTATTGCAGTCCGACGATCTACAAAAGCGTCGCGTCGAGGCTCTATCGCAACCTTGGCCATGGCCGCTTTGAGGACGTCACCGAAGCAAGCGCCATCGGTAAGGCTCTGGGCAAGGGAATGGGCATCTCGATCGCGGATTTCACCGGCGATGGCCTGATGGACATCTTCATCGCAAACGACACCGAGCCCAATTTTCTTTTTGTTAATCAGGGTAATGGAACGTTCAAGGAGAGCGCCCTTGAATATGGTGTGGCCTACAACGAGGAGGGCTTTTCTGTATCGGGTATGGGCTCCGACGCCAAGGATTTCGACAACGACGGCTGGGTCGACATTATCTACAATGACCTGGCGGGGCAGGTTTTCGCCATTCTCAAGAACGAAGGCGGAAAGTCATTCAGCGATTTAACCTGGTCTTCCAAGCTTGGCCCGCTGACCCGGAAACTCTCGGGATGGAGCATCGGGTTCGTCGACTACAACAACGACGGCTGGAAAGATGTCTATTCCGCGAACGGAGATGTAGACGATCTGTCTGAGTCTTCCAGGCAGCACGACACCATGTTCGAAAACGATGGCGGCAAGACCTTCATTGATGTCACAGAAAAGATGGGACCGGATTTCGCCTTTGTCGGCTACCAGCGCGGCTCGTCGTTTGTCGACTTGAACAATGATGGCTACCTGGATCTCGTGGTGACCTCCCTCGGCCAGAAGCCCCGCATCCTGATGAATAATGCCCTGGTCAAAAATCACTGGATCATGTTCGATCTGCGCGGACGCAAGAGCAATCGCGACGGGATTGGCGCCACCATCGCGGTAACCACCGGATCCGGCAGGATGCTCTATAACCACGTGACCACCAGTGTAGGTTTCATGTCGTCGAGCGATCGCCGCGTCCACTTTGGCCTCGGTACTGAAACAAAGATCGACCACGTGGAGATTCGATGGCCAAGCGGAATTGTGCAGCGCCTCGATATTTCCGCCGTAGATCGCATCATGAAGGTAGAGGAGCCTGCAGAGAAGCCCGTTAGCTCCTGGTGAACGCGAAGATCGAGTCGCATACGGCTGACTTGGGTTCTTATAGATCGATTGCCACGCACAAAACCTTTCTGCAAGAACCAGGGTTGTCTTTTTCAAGGTGCAGCCGTGCAACCGACCGTAAACTCTGTAGCAATCTCCTCTCCGCCGATGATTCTGCCGAACGTATCTACTGTTAGGTATCTTACCGTATGTAAACTTACTCATTTTAATGGGTTTATTGAGAGGTTACGAATGCCGCTAACGTTGCGATTCTGCGCCGTCGTCCGGTAGTTTTGTCTGTGGCCAAAACTCGCGGGGGAATCCGGGCTTGAAAATCAGTTGGGACAGCAGTGAACACCGAGGTGAAGAGGGAGATACCATTTCAAACCTGGAAGTGCAGGCAAAGAAAGTGCGCGCAAGGCGGGCGTCAAGTTGCCTCGAAAGAGTCATCCGGGTTGTATCTGAGTTTCCAGACGTTTTTCCCAGGCCAGCCCTGACGGGGTTGGCCTGCCTTCTTTTTGGTGCAGCCTTTATGAGCGCCGGCGCCCAGCAGGGAACGGATGGGGCCGAAGCAAAGCCGGTTTACCGGCAGGCGGGAGCGCCGGTCGAGAAACGGATCGACGATCTGCTGAAGCGGATGACCCTGGAGGAGAAGGCGCGACAACTGGACCTGTATGCTGCCGCCGGTACTCTTGAAGACAAGCACACAGGCAAAGATCATGTGGCCCCGGACGCTGCCTTTCTTCCAGACAAGGCGCAGGAAATGTGGGGCGCTTTAGGTGTGGGCGGAATTCACGATACCTATCCGACTCCCGTCCAGTCGAATGCGATTCAGAGCTGGGTTATTGCGCACAATCGTCTCGGGATTCCGGCGCTGTTCGTGGAAGAGGGTTTGCATGGGTTCGACATGGGAACTGTCTTTCCCGCCCCTATTAACTTAGCCGCAACCTGGAATCCGGGAATTGCACAACGCACCGGAAGCGCGATTGCCGCCGAGGCTCGCGCAACTGGCGTGGGCATGATTCTGGCCCCGGTGCTGGATCTTGCGCGCGAGCCCCGGTGGGGACGCGTCGAGGAAGACTTTGGTGAAGATCCCTATTTGACCGGACAAATGGGCCTGGCCTATGTGCGGGGAGCGCAAGGCGACAGCCTGAACACGGATCACACCCTGGTCGCGGAGCCCAAGCACTTTGCCGGGCACGGATCTCCGGAAGGCGGCACAAACACCTCGCCGGTACACATGGGAGAACGCGAACTGCGCATGACCATGTTGCGTGGCTTTGAGCCTGCATTTCGCGAAGGCCATGCAATGGGCGCAATGGCCGCGTATCACGAGATTGATGGGATCCCGATCACCGCCGATCCTTTCCTGCTGAAGAAGATCCTGCGCGATGACTGGAATTTCCAGGGTTTTGTGCTTTCTGATTTGGGCGCGATCAAACGTCTCTACGACGTTCACCATGTGGCTGCTTCTCCGAAGGATGCGTCCTGCATGGCAATCAGGTCCGGGGTCGACATGCAGTTCTATGACTTCGACCATGCGGTTTTTCAGAAGGCATTGGTCGATTGCGTCCATGAAGGAAGCCTGTCTGAAACCGATCTCGATCGCGCGGTGCGCTCAGTTCTGCGGGTCAAGTTCGAACTCGGCCTGTTTGATCACCCGCTGGTCGATCCTGCTCTGCATCAACGCGTGGACCGCTCGCCGGATCACCTCGCGCTCTCGCTCGAATCCGCTCGCCAGTCCATGACTCTGCTCCGGAACGAAGGAAATCTGTTGCCGCTCTCCCGCTCAGTGGGTCGCATTGCGGTAATCGGGCCCAACGCCGACGTGGCGCGCTACGGAGATTACGAGAAGGAAGAGAATGGCGTTCACATCAGCATGCTCCAGGGGATCCGCAAGCTCGTACCGCAGGCGGCGGTGACTTTCGACGACGGGAAGAACATCCCGACTGCGGTAGCTAAGGCAAAAGATGCGAATGTCGTGATTCTGGGGTTGGGCGAATGGCAGGGAATCTCCGGCGAGGGCTTCGATCGCTCCAATCTTGACCTCCCTGGAACGCAGGAGCAACTACTCGAAGCCATCGTCGCAACCGGCAAACCGGTGGTTCTGGTTCTTCAAAACGGAAGACCTCTGACGATTGGCAGGGCAAAGGAGCATGTTCCGGCGATACTCGAAGCCTGGTATCCGGGCGAGTTCGGCGGCCAGGCAATTGCTGAGACACTTTTCGGAGACAACAACCCGGCCGGACGCCTGACGATTACATTCCCGCGTAGCACCGGGCAACTACCCGACTTCTATAACTTCGATCCCTCGCGCATGCACAAATATGTAGATGACGATGGCAAGCCGCTATTTCCTTTCGGATTTGGGTTGAGTTATACCGCCTTCGCCTACGCCCATCTGGCCGTGCAAACTCCGCCGCAAGGGAACAAGTCCGACATTCTTGTCTCCGTCGACGTGACGAATACAGGCGACAAAGAAGGTGACGAGGTTGCTCAGCTCTATATCTGCGAAGACGTAAGCAGCGTAGAAACGCCCGCTCGATCCCTGAAGGGATTCTCGCGGATACATCTTAAGCCACACGAAACTACGACCGTAACCTTACGCGTTCCGCAGGATCAGCTTGCCATCTGGAACCAGGATGGGAAGTGGGTTGTGGAGTCAGGCAGCTATACGGTTTGGGCAGGCGGCTCGTCAGAAGCTTCTCTCACTACCAAATTCCTTCTCCATCCATAAGGTCCAAAGAATTCGGCAGACGACCTAAGGACAAGAAGAACAAAGGACTGGATCAAAATGAAGAGCACAGTTTGTTTTGCCTGTCTGGCATTTATGGGATGCAGTACTTTCGCCGCTTTTGGCCAACTTCAAAGGGACCCCGTAGATTTTGTGTCCCCGAATATTGGAGGCATTGGCCAGCTTCTAACCGCTACCATCCCCTATGTGCAGCGGCCGCATGGCATGGCGAGGCTCGCTCCGATTGTCACTCCCGGAATCACAGACCGCTATCTGGCCGACAAGATCTATGGCTTCCCGGCCGGACCTGCGCTTCTGATGGCTTCCGTGGGGCAATCCAGCACGAACGCTACCGCATACGCCTCAGACTACGATCACGATTTTGAAACCGCAACGCCTTATTACTACGAAACCGACTTGCAGACGTGGGGAATCCGTGCGGAATTCACGGCGACGAATCAGGCGGCATATTACCGGTTCACATTTCCAGCCAGCGCTCATGCGCATCTCGTGCTGAGCCTCAAAAACCACGCAGAGTTCAGCGTGGCGGGAAAAAGCGCGATCCAGGGAAGTGTACGGGCGGACGGAACGGTAGTGCAGCTAGAACAAACAGGCCCCGAGACAAGAGAGTACTTCTACGCCGAGTTTTCCCGCCCGTTCACTTCCTGGCAAACGTGGCAAGACGGTGAAATGAGCCAGGCGTCAAAGCAGGCCGGCGAGCAGATAGGGTTCGTCAGCGAGTCGCCCTCGACCGCCGGGGAGATTGTCGAGGTAAAAATCGGTATCTCGTACATAAGCACTGAACAGGCGCGGCGCAATCTGGAGCAGGATATCCCCGGTTGGAAGTTTGATCAGGTAAAGGCGGAAACGCGCGCTGCGTGGAACCATGCGTTGGGTGCCGTGCAGACCGTCGGCGGAACTGAGCGACAGCGCACGATCTTCTATACCGCCCTCTATCGTTCATTGGGGCGCATGACCGACATCACGGAAGACGGCAAATACTTCAGCGGTTACGATCATCAGGTGCATGATGCAGGTGGGCACGACTTCTATGTCGATGATGGCCTCTGGGACACATATCGATCGCTTCATCCTTTGCAGATGTTGCTGAACGCGAAACAGCAGGAGGACATGATCAGCTCTTATGTCCGCATGTATCAACAGAGCGGATGGATGCCGTCGTTTCCCTCTGCGGCAGGGGAACAGCCCGTCATGATTGGTCACCATGCAGCTTCGTTCATTCTGGATGCATATGCCAAAGGTTACCGGGACTTTGACCTCGCCGAGGCTTATGCAGCCGTACGCAAGAACGCGACCGAGGCGACAATGCTTCCGTGGAGTCGCGGTCCGCTTACAAAGCTCGATCGAACATATTTCGATAAGGGATTCTTTCCCGCGCTGGCTTATGGGGAACCGGAACCGGAACCGGAAGTCACTCCGGAACGCCGCCAGTCCGTGTCGGTCACGCTGGAGAATAGCTATGACGACTGGTGTGTCGCCCAGTTAGCGAAAGCGCTCGGCAAGAAGTCGGATGAAGAGTATTTCACCAGGCTTGCGCACAACTATCAGAATATGTTCAACCCCGCGATCGGTTTCATGGCTCCCAAAATCGCCGATGGACAATGGGTGGCGCACTTTGATCCGAAACTGGGTGGTGGAAACGGAGGCCGGGACTATTTCACCGAAGTCAATTCATGGTTGTACACCTTCCATGTGCAGCATGATGTGGCGGGACTCATTGATCTGATGGGGGGGCGCAACGCATTCAACGCAAAGCTCGATCAATTGTTCGTGGAACAGTATGGAACGTCGAAATTCAATTTTCTCGGTCAGTTCCCTGATGCAACGGGTTTAGTCGGCCAATATGCGCAAGGGAACGAGCCGAGCTTTCACATTCCGTACCTCTATGACTTTTCGGGAGAACCGTGGAAGACCCAGCAACATGTGCGCCAGTTGATGGACGTGTGGTATGGCGATGGTCCCCTGGGCATACCCGGAGATGACGATGGGGGCGCCACTTCCTCCTGGTATGTCCTGAGCGCAATGGGGTTCTACCCGGTGTGTCCGGGTAGTCCCGTGTACGAAATCGGAAGCCCGATTTTTGCGAAAACCACCATTCGTCTCGGCAACGGCAAACAATTCACTATTGTTGCGAATCATGTTTCCGCGCGCAACAAGTACATCCAGTCAGCACAACTCAATGGAAAGCAGCTCAATCGAGCGTGGTTCCGTCATGCGGATATTGCCGACGGAGGAACGCTGATACTGGAAATGTCCGATCACCCAAATCGGAAATGGGGCAGCGCCGCAAACGATGCACCGCCCTCAATGAGCGCAGAGAACCTCACCGTCAAAGAGGCGGAGTGATGGGGATATTTCGAAGTAGCGAGAGCGAAGAGAAAACCAATTTGCTCCGACAGGCCATGCAATCTCGGCGTCAGCTGTTGACGATGGGAACTGCGGCGGGCCTCGGAGGTCTCTTGACGCCCGCAGCGTCGGCCGCTCCAAGTCAGAAAGAGCAATTGGGCTGCTGTGAAGCCAATGTCAGAAGCTTCGGCGCAATCGGAGATGGACAGAGCGACGACACTGCGGCCTTTCAGCGAGCATTGGATTCGGTCCATCGCACCGCGGGCGGCATGGTCTATGCGCCGGCGGGAAAGTATCTGTTCCGCGGAACGCTCGAGATCCCAGACGGCGTGTCACTGCGAGGTTCATTCGGCTGCGTGCCTTCGCACACTGGGATCAGGGATAGGGGTCAAGCGAAACCGGGCGACGATGGCACTGCGCTGCTTGTGACTGCTGGCCGCGGCCATGAGGATGGCCATCCATTCATCACCATCAACACCAATAGCTCGGTTGCGGGCCTGACAATCTACTACCCGGAACAAGTCACGGACGACGTTCCCCTTGCCTATCCCTGGACGATTGCGATGCGAGGCAAGAATCCCGCTGCGTTCGATTTGGAATTGCTCAATTCCTATCAAGGTATCGACGCCAGCCAGAACGAGCGACACAACATCCGCAACATCACCGGGCAGCCGCTACGGCGAGGAATCTGGGTCGATGCGATCTACGACATCGGACGCATCGAGAATGTTCATTTCAATCCCTGGTGGAATAGCCACAGCCGCGTATATCAGTGGCAAACCGAAAACGGCGAAGCATTCATTTTTGGCCGGGCCGATTGGGAGTATGTTCTGAACACGTTTTGCTTCGGCTACCACGTCGGTTACAAGTTCGTTCCAACCGCGACAGGTGAATGCAACGGAAACTTCCTGGGCATTGGCGCCGATGACTGCAATCGCGCAGCCCTGGTTGAGCAGAGCGCAGTATACGGGCTGCTCATCACCAACGGAGAATTCACGTCGTTCCATGGCAATGATCCAACGACGGTGGAGGTTCTCGGATCCAATCATGGTGTCGTCCGCTTCAGTAACTGTGCGTTCTGGGGCCCTTGTCATCAGATCGCGAGAATCAGCGGAGAAGGTACAGTCGGCTTTAGCGAATGCACCTTTGTTGAGTGGGGAAATGAAGATCGCGCTGCCATCCAGGTTAGTTCAGGGAGTGTGCTGGTAAGTGGGTGCGAATTCCGTCAGAACAAGCCTCATATCTCCCTCGGAGAGAACGTAGATCGTGCCGTCATCGCGGGCAACCTGTTCGCTGGAGCGGCCCAGATTCGAAATCTCACCAAGAAGGACGTCCAGATAGGGCTGAACTCTTCTTTCTAGCTATCGGCACGCTCGGATCGCTGCCGTGCAAGGAGAATGATGGCTGAAAGGTCCTGAGAAAGGGAATGAGGATGACCAATAAGTAAGAGTCTTGTCCATATTCAGCAGGTTTGTATCCTTCGCATGGCATAGGAGGATCCTGGTTGCAGTCGGCTAACTTAGCTGTCGCTTGAGCAGGCGCACAACGCTGATCTTATTGGTCGATGTGGCTGGGGCATATAGACTTGGCGTTAGATACGCACAAACAGTGATTCTCCTTTCGGCACGCGAACCCAGTTGAGCGTATGGTTGAAGAAGGCAGTCATTATTTCCCTCCTCGCCTTCGGCAATTCCGAGCTTCGCTCTAAACGAGTGTCTTCCAGGCAAGCAATCGAACGACTGGAGACGCCATGAGTCTCATCAAGAAGGCTGATGTGAAGAATCATCTATCGGCTTGGCATCGCACAGAGATTCATCTACAACCGGAAAGCCAAGCAGATGCAATAGGTTTCCCAAATGAGGACAACACACGCGCGACCGATTCGGTTGAGGGTTCGCTCAAAATTCCCAACCCGGGCGGACCGGAAACTGCAGCAAGTCTGTTTGCTCACATTCGGGCTTCTATCTCCGAACAAAGGTATTGAAAATGTCATTCGGGCTTTGCCCGCAATTTTGGCGCGTCATCCGAGAGTCGTTTACATCGTGTCTGGGGTGACGCATCCGCATATTCGTCGTCGCGACCAGAGGCTCCCTACGAGCGCAGCGGCGACGTTAACGACGTCGTCTTTCCATGCGGGCAAACCATCGGCGCGGATGGAGACACCATCAATCTTTATTACGGTGCGGCGGATTCCTGCAAGGCCATGGCTTCAGGCAGTGTTCGTGCTTCACTCGCGTGGTTGGGGGCAAACTCCAGCGTAGATCAAACAACCGGTCGCTAGCGTGCGCAGAGATTCTGCGAGAAGGATAGAAAGATGGACGTGAAGAGTTGGCACTGGCCCGCTTGGACACTCCAGGTGCTGTGGTTACGATGCAAATGTCCGCGCTGCAACTCTGTCCAGTTCAAACAAGCTGAGTTGCGCTCATTCGACAAGTTCCTTTGTCTTTTGCCCCTGCACCCCGTGCGGTGCATGTTCTGCTGGCGCCGCTACTATTGGGTTACGTTCCGGGCAGCACCCGTGGGGTGAGTCGCGGCTCGTCGGACAGTGCCTGGCAGGATGCGCTCTGGCGCCCCAGCTTTCAATGTCGTCAAAGCGGTGTACGGTTCCCGGTGCTAGAGTGAAATAGTTCTCACTTCTCTTCAGGTTCCTGCTCCTTGCGTGTTTCTGGTGTGTTCCTGGCGGCTGTGCTCGCGCTTCCCGGCGTAGTCTCTGCCGCTCCGCGCGTTTATCCGGTTCCCGTCCCGCCGGAACTGCGCTCCACATCCTTCACAGTCACGGTCAACAACCAGCCCGTCGACGTGGCCCATGCCGCCGCCAGCTACGACTTCGTCAACTTCGACGTCACCGGCCCGGTCACCATCGCCATTACCGCTACGCAGCCCGGCCTCTGGGATAAGGGTGTCGACATCGAGCCGTGGCGGCTCGGCATCCGCCCGGTACGCGACGGTCAGACCATCCGATTCAAAATCGCCGGCCCGCAAAAGCTTTCCATCTCCCGTCCTGGCGATTTCCTCAATCACGCCACCATGCTCTTCGTCTTCGCCGGAGAACCCCCTGCGCCCGCTCCCGTCGCGGCTCCTTCAGTCCGCGTCTTTCCACCCGGCGTGTATCACCAGAGTCTCAATCCACAGAGCGGTGAGACCTACTACCTCGAACCCGGATCCTACTTCTACGGCAGCCTGAATTTATGGAAAGTCAGCGGCGTCAAGGTTCTCGGCCGCGGCACCATCGTGTACGAGGGCACGCAGGATCCCAACTCCGATGAGGGCTGGATGCAGAAGCCCGACTGGCACTGCATCGGCGCACTCGAGGCACACAATGTCGAGATCAACGGCGTCACCTGCATCGTCCGCGCGCGCACATGGTCCATCCAGATGAAAGACACCAGCGGATTCGTCTATAACGACCTCCGCGTCATTGGCGGCAACCCCGGCAATGCCAACCAGGATGGCATGGATTGGCTTGGTGGCGGCGATGCGCTGGTCCGCGATGCCTTCCTCCGCGCCTCTGATGACGATCTTGCCATGCTAGGCAACTGGGACGGCTACACCGAGGACGACATGGTTCGACCGGGCCACGACGTCCAGAACATCGTCGTCGAGAACAGCGAGCTCTCCACCAGCATCTCCAACATCGTGCGCGCCGCATGGCCGCAAAAGATCTTCAACTCGCGCAACTTCACCCTGCGCGACTCTGACATCCTCCACGGCGGCATCGGCGCCTGTGGCCAAACCTTCGGCATCCTCGGACTCTGGGGCGCAAACGGCGCCAAAGGCGATCATTCCGGCTACACATTTGAGAATCTCTGGCTCGACAACTGGTATTCGCTGGCGCAGATCGAGCACGAAGAACCATCCGTGCACGGCGTTCTCTTCAAAAACATCTGGGCACTCGACCAACCGCCGCTCGCCAGTTCCAGCATCATCGGCGATATCACAGATGTGACCTTCGACAACGTGAAGTACGACCAGAACCGTGCCACCAATGACGCCGAACTGCAGCTAATCACCTCCGGCGGCGCCGCCCAGCCAAACTTCCCCGCGCCCTCGGGCCCCGTGGCGCACTTCACGGTAAGTCCTCCCGTCTTCGCCCCCGGCGATCAGGTCACATTCAGTGCAGACGATTCGCCCCATGCCAGATTCAACTGGCTCTTCGGCGATGGAACTGAGGCTCACGGTCGCCGCGTGAAACACAGATTCCCCGATGCTCTTGGCACAGCGCTTGACGGCTCCAATGGTGCGGGCCGCTTTCGAGTTCTGCTCAAAGCCGAAGACAATCAGGATCGCCAGGATTGGGCAGCGCAGGGAATTGTCGCCGTTGCCAAATGGCATGATGCTGCCCAAATCCCCGGACCCACACTTCCCGGCCTTGCGTGGCACATCTACCCCGGGACATGGACAGAATTGCCAGACCTGACAGGCCAGACAGCTATCTTCAGCGGCGAGTCCCCAAACCTTAGCTCCGACCCCAAGGGTTTCACGCGCTACGCCACCGCGTGGGACGGCTTCATCGACATTCCCGCGGATGGCGGCTACACCTTCCACCTGATGGCACGCGATGGCGCGCGCCTCGTCATCGACGGGTTCCAGATAGCCAAAACCGGGCCGCCCTTTGCCCAGGTCTGCGGATCGCCCGGCAACGCTGTGCGCTACGACCGTGGCTCCATCGGCTTGCGTGCAGGCCGACACACTCTGCACATCGAGGGACTGCACGCGGTCAGCCAGGGTTCGCCGCGCGTGCTGTGGGAGGGCCCTTCGCTTCCCCTCACAGAAATCCCGCCCGATGCTTATAGCCATGCGCGCGTCGACACCGTGAGCGGCATGGAATAGTTCCCGGACGCGATTGCGGGCTTCGCTGGAAACCCGCTCGAATCACCTGTTCGCTTGAGGTGCTTGACCCATTGGGGTAAGCCGATATTGCCCTCTCGTAACGGTCCCTGAAAGCGTTAGTGATTCTCGCCGAAAGAGCCATATGTTCCGCGCCCGACTCTGGGTACTCTGGAACTTCCCCAGAAAGAGAGCAAGTCTTGCTCGCGTTTAGAAAGTATTTGTCCTGGATACACGCCTTCACGGCTCTCGTCTGTCTCCGATTTGCCTTTAGAATCTTCGCAGGAATGACTTCCCCGCAGCGCGGGCACGTTTCTCTGCTCGTCGTGTTTTATGCCGCCATGCTGCTTGCGTTCGCCGGCGTTTTCGTCACCGCATGGTGGTTCTCTTTCAAAGCCAGGCCATCAGCGCGGGTGTGGGGTATTGCCGCCAGCTCGCAGTATCTATTCACGGCGCTGCTGCCCATCATCCTTAGCCACCATCTCCATCCGGTTAACCCAATGCTCGTTGCAATGGGCGCCATGGGATGCGTAGCATTTGGCAAACGCGTGAAGGTCAAGCTTACGGCTCACATCGAAGAGGTCATATCGATCCCCGGTGACTTCACCAGCCGTCACGTGAACCGCGTAGCGCAGGCCGTCACTTTTGGCCTCAGCCTGGGCGCATATCTCTGGTGGCAGGGATGGCTCAAGACCTCGCACGTCACGGCCCTCGACAGCGCGTGGGCTCGCTTCGCCCTGACCCTCGTCGTACTGCTATCCATCACTTCCATCCACGAGACCGGTCACGCAATTGTCGGCATGATCTGCGGCATGAAGCTGCGCGCATTCTTCATCGGACCTTTCCAGTGGCGGATCCGCGATGCCAGGTGGGAATTCGAATTCAAGCCGAAAGGCCTGATCCTTGCCGACGGGATCACCGCCCTGATTCCGGGCAATGGAGAACTCCGGCCTTGGCAGTATCTCTCTATGATGGCGGCCGGCTCGCTGGTCAACATGCTGTCAGGCAGCCTCGCACTTTACATCGCAATCCATGCCGGCTTCGCTTTGTCCGCACCAGTCCTGGGTGTGGTTGCCCTGTTCGGCGCCTGGAGCCTCGGTCTTGCTGCCGCAAACCTGCTGCCCTTCCGAACCCCCCAGGGCTATTCCGACGGAGCCATCGTCCTGCAACTCCTCGCCGGCGGAGCGTTTGCCGAGTTTCATCTCTCCGTCGCCCGCATCGGATCGAGCCTGGTTTCATCGCTCCGGCCGCGGGACTACGACATCGGCTCCATCCGCGCTGCGGCGCGCGGTATTGCATCCGGCCGCCAGGCACTCCTGATGTGGCTGTATGCCTTCAGCCACTCGATTGATTCCGGAAAGACCCAGGAAGCCGACGATGTTCTCGCCAACGCCGAGTTGGTCTGCCTGCAATCGGCTTCAAACATCCCAGCCGAGCTTCACACCACGTTTATTTTCGGAAATGCTCTCGTCCGCCGCGATCCCGTCGCAACCCGCTTCTGGTGGAATCGCATGCAGGCCAAAAATCCTACCCGCTTTAACGCCGACTACTGGAGAGCCGAGAGCGCTCTTCACTGGATTGAAGGCAACCTGGAAGAAGCCAACGCTGCCTGGGAGAAAAGTCACGCGCTCGTCGAGCAACTGCCACAGGTCGGCGCATATGACTTCAGCCGGCATTGCGGCACGCTTCTCAAGCGCGAACTCGACCTCTCTGCCGTCGCATAGCCTCAATAGACCCTAGTGCTGCGGAAGCTGCGTCGTATCCCAGCCGCCGCCCAGAGCCCGCACAAGGCCTACGCTCGCCGCAAACTGACGCGTGATCAGATCGGTCGACGTGCGCTGGTCGGCGAGCAGCGTGCTTTCGGCAACCAGCACCTCAAGGTAATTCGTCGCTCCACCTTTGTAGCGTTGATTCGACAGGTCCAAAGAGTGTTGGGCGGCTGCTACAGCGCGCGTCTCCGTGGTGGTCTCTTCATCGAGTACCTGCAAGTCCGACAGCCGGTCTTCGACTTCATTGAAAGCGCCCAGCACCGTGGCGCGATAGGTCGAAGCCTGTGCCTCATAGTTGTGTCTCGCCTGGTCAGTAAGCGCGTGACGCTTGCCGGCATCGAACAACAACTCAGTCGCCTGCCCGCCCAGGCTCCACAGCGCACTCGGCCCCTGGATCAGAGTCCCGAGGGCCGTGCTCTCAAATCCCCCGCCAGCTCCGAGCACCACATTCGGATAAAACGCGCTGATCGCAATCCCGATCTGTGCGTTGAAGGCAGCCGTCCGCCGTTCAGCCCCGGCGATATCCGGCCGCCGTTCAATCAACTGCGACGGCACTCCGACCGGAATCTTGGGCAAAGCCAGGTCCAGCGGCGCCGGCGCTAACGTCACATCGCGCGCTTCCTTGTTGATCAGCGTGGCAATCGCGTGCTCGAATTCATTCCGCGCCTCGTTTACATCCACCAGTTGAGCCCGCGTCGTCTCCAGAATCGTCAAGGCCTGTGCCTCCACTACCTCTGTTGCCAAACCACCCTTCACCAATCTTTCGTTCAACTCAAGCTGGTGCTCGTAATCCGTAACAGTTCGCTCCAGCAGCCGTGCGTCTGAATCGAGTCCGCGCAACTCAAAGTAGTCCGTCGCCAGTTCGGCATGCAGGCTTAGGTCAAGGTTTGCCAAATCTGCCGCACTCGCCTGTGCATTGGCCTGCGAAGCCTCCACGGTACGGCGCACTTGTCCCCAGAGGTCCGGCTCCCAACTCGCCTGCCCTTCCAGCTGGAAATCGCTGTAATTGGTCTGCGTGCTGCTGGTGATCAGTGGGCGGTGCGACGAAATCTTGTTGCTGCTTGCGGCTGGCGTCACCGACAATGTCGGGTAATAATTCGCACGCGCCACACGCACCGTGTCGCGTGCTGAAAGATACGCCTCCAGCGCCGCGCGCAGGTTCTGGTTTTGCGGCACAATCTGTTCTTCCAGCGCATTCAGCTGCGGATCCTGGTAGACCTCCCACCATTTTCCGCGTAGCATTCCATCGGACGGCGATGCCGGCTTCCACGTCCCGCCAGGGGGATTCGGCGGGGGCACCACGGCCCCTGTCGATCCGCCTCCCTTGTATTCGACCGGCGGCGGGGTATCAACGCGCTGATAGTTCGGCCCGACCTTGCACCCGGTCACCAGCGACACCAAACCCAACAGGCCCGCGGCAACCATGCGCTCCGGGCGCGTCGACCGCCGTTCCGTCCTGTGTTCAGGTGAAGCCTGAACCTGCAACTTTGAACCCCGCCGCATCGCTATTTGCCCCCCGGTCCCGATTGCCCGTTCTGCCCCTGGCTGTTCGGGTTTTGCGGGTTCACCTTCTCACCCTCAATCAGTGAGTCCGGCGGATCCTGGATCACGCGGTCCCCATCCTTCAACCCGGTGACGATCTGCACGGTCGCTCCATCATCTTGGCCAATCGTCACAGGAACCACGTGCGCAATGTTGTCACTCCCCACCGTGCCCACGCGCGTTCCCTCGCGGCGAAAGATGATTGCCGCAGATGGGACGATGAACGTCTGCGTTACCGGTGCCTTGAAATGAACCTGTGCCAGCGATCCCGGCAGCAACTCGCCCTTGCGATTGTCCACGTCAAGCTCCACCAGCAAGGTGCGGCTCACCGGATCGATGGCGTCTGCGGTTCGCACCAGCGTCCCCTGAAAGGTTCGTCCCGGATATTCGGGAAACGTGATATCGATCTTCGAACCGTGCTTCAGGTTGGTGGTATATATCTGCGGAACATTCGTATAGACACGCAGCGTACTCAGCGCCTGCATGTGAAACAACTCCTTCGCCGCACCGGTGTCGATCAGTTGTCCGATATCGATCGAGCGCGCCGTCACCACGCCGTCAAAGGGTGCGTAGATCTTCTCAAACGAGACCAATTGCTTCAGCCGTTCCACATTGGCCTCGGCCGATTTCACTGCAGATGCCGTCGCTGACGCCTGGTTGGTGAAGGTCTCCGTGTCCTGCTGCGAAACCGCATTCGAATCAACCAGGCCCTGGTACCTCTGCGCCTCTGAATGGGCATTCTTGGCATTGGCTTGCGCAGTTGCCAGGTCGGCCTCCGATTGCACCAGTTGCTGATCCAGTTCCGGCGTCGCGATCTCCGCCAGCAACGCACCCTGTTTCACGTGAGAGCCAATGTCGAAGTACCACTTCGTCAGATAACCCGATGTCCGCGCGTAAATCGGCGAATCGGTATAAGCGGTAACGTTGCCCGGCAGCATGAACGTGTCGATGGGGCTGCCCGCTTTCGGCGGCAGCGCAATGACCACCGGAGCAGCGGCCGCCTGGGTCGTCTTGGCCAGCACGCTGTTGTGGTGAATGCGGCTCAGAACACCAAACGTCGCCAGCGCCGCAAACACCAGCAGCACAATCACCAGCCCGGTGATGGCAAAGCTGGGCGCAATCGGCTTCTGTACCGGCGCATGTTGCGTGTCGTGGCCCTCGTGAGGAACCTGCTTGTGCTCACCGGCCGCCTTCACATCATGCGTTGCCGGTTTCTGGTTCGGGTTGGATGTGTCGCTCATAAACCTGCTCCGAAATCTTGCGCGAAACCTGAAAGTCTAAAAACCGCTCTCAAAAGACAACCTCTTAGGCTATGCCGAGCGCATCGGCCTCGCTGTTATTGGGTCCCATCCCTGCGCAATCAAGCGCGATGGCACTTATGAGACCCGATCTAGTCGAACTCGTCAAAAGTCGCCGCCTGCTTCTCTCTCCGCTGCGATCTGGCTCGCTTCTCGAGCCAGCCATGCACAACCGAGAAGAACGCCGGAACAAAAAACAATGTGGCTACCGTGGCAAGCAGGAGACCGCCGATCACGGCACGTCCCAGCGGCGCATTCTGCTCGCCGCCTTCGCCCAGCCCCAGCGCCATCGGCATCATGCCCAGGATCATCGCCAGTGCCGTCATCACCACCGGCCGCAGGCGAACGTAACCCGCGTTCAGGGCCGCTTGCCGCGCATCGCCCACCAGCTCTTCCAGCTGTTCGCGCGCAAAACTCACCACCAGGATCGAATTCGATGTGGCTACGCCCATGCACATGATGGCGCCCGTCAATGCCGGCACGCTCAGCCGTGTATTGGTCAGGAAAAGAAACCAGGCGATCCCCGCCAACGCTGCCGGCAACGCCGAAATAATCAGGAACGGATCGAGCCACGACTGGAAATTCACCACGATCAGCAGATACACCAGAAGGATCGAGAAAGCCAGGCCGCCAAGCAGGCCGATATACGAAGCCTTCATCGTCTCGCTCTGCCCGCGCAGAATAATGTGCGAACCGCGCGGCAGTTCCTTCTCATACTTCTTGACAATCTTCTCCATCTCGCGCGTCACGGTCCCCAGGTCTGTGTCGACGACGTTGGCGTAGATGTCGAGAACCGGCTGCACGTCGTAGTGGCTTACGGTGCCGAGTTCCGCGCCTGGCTGGAACTGCGCCAGGTTGCCCAGCACCTGCACGGGCTGCTGCGCTGAACCAGGAGCATTTGTCTCCATCGGTGCGGGGCTTGATCCGCTGATCGCTGCCGCCGTTCCGCCGCTGCCCACTACAGTTCCGCTCGTGCCCACCGCCGTGCCGCTCGAACTTGTTACCGGAAGACTCTGCAGCGCAGACATCGAATCGAGCTGATACTGTGGCGTCTGCACCGCGACGTTGTAGCTCACGCCGTTCTTAGGATCGAGATAGAAACTCGGCGTAGTCTGGAAGCTTCCGCTCAACGCCACCAGCACGCTCTGCGCCGCGTCCCTCTGCGAAAAGCCAATCGCCTGCGCGCGTGTCCGGTCCACGTTGACGGTGAAATTCGGATAATCAAACGGCTGCTGGATGCGCGCATCTGAAGCACCTGCCACATAGCGGACGTCATTCAGCATCCTTTCCGCAACCGCGCGATTGCCATAAAGATTCGGCCCCACGATCTGGATATCGATCGGCGCGGAAAGCCCGAAATTCAGAATCTGCGTCACGATATCCACGGGCAGAACATAAAACGTCACGCCTGGGTACTCGCGCGCCAGGGCCCCCCGAATGTCCTGTACATATTCGTCGGTTGGGTGGTGCTTGGCCGAAAGCTGTACCTGGATATCCGCGTCCTCAGGTCCAATCGGTGCCGAGGTCGAATACGAAAGGTTCAATCCGGAGTAGGGCAAACCGATGTTATCGACAATCGTTACTACCTCGTTTGCGGGGATGTGCTCGCGAATCGTAGCGTCGATGTGATCGCACAGCGCGGCGGTTTCTTCAATGCGCGTGCCGGTGTGGGCGCGCACGTGAATCTTGAACTGTCCAGCGTCGACCGCGGGAAAGAAGTCCTCCCCCAGCCACGGCACCAGCAGCGCCACCGAGCCCACTGCAAAAACCACAAACACGATCAGAAACACTCCGGCAAAGTCCACACACAGCGTCAGCAGCCGCACATACCCGTTGCGCATCCGCGTGAAACCCGCCTCAAATCCGCTCTGGAAGCGCACGAATGGATTGCGGCTATGCGCCTTTCTTGCTACATCCGCGTCATCGTGTTCGTGCAGCAGATACTTCGCCATCGTCGGTACGACGGTTCGCGATAGCAGGTAGCTGGCAAGCATGGCAAACACCACGGCCTCGGCAAGAGGAACAAATAGATAACGCGCCACACCGCTGAGCAGGAACATCGGCACAAACACAATGCAAATGGCCAGGGTCGAGACCAGCGCCGGGGTAGCAATCTGTGCCGCGCCATCCAGGATTGCCTGCTCAATTTCCTTGCCTTGTTCGAGGTTGCGGTTGATGTTCTCGATTTCAACCGTCGCATCGTCCACCAGGATGCCGACCGCCAGCGCCAGCCCGCCCAGCGTCATGATGTTGATGGTCTCGTGCAGCACCGCCAGAACCGTAATCGAACACAGGATCGAGAGCGGAATCGATACCGCGATGATCAGCGTCGAGCGCCAGCTTCCCAGGAAGATCAGGATCATGACCGCCGTCAGGCAGGCTGCGATCATGGCCTCGCGCACGACGCCGTTGATGGCGCCGAGGACGAAGATGGATTGATCGGAAAGCGGCTTTATCTCCAGTTGCGGCGGCAACTGCCCCTTAATGTTGTCCAGCTTGTCGCGCACGCCCTTGATGATTTCGAGGGTGGATGCGGAGCCGGTTTTCATGATGCTCATCAACGCGGCGCGGCGGCCGTCCACGCGCACGATGTTAGTCTGCGGCGGAGCACCATCGCGCACATGCGCCACATCGCGCACGTAGATCTCCGCACCGTTCACGCTTTTAATGGGAAGATTATTCAACTGCTCGACGATCGACGGCGCCGAGTTCGTCTCAATCGCGTACTCGAACCGGTCTATCTTCATCGTGCCCGACGGCACAATCAGGTTCTGCGCAGAAACCGCGTTGACTACATCGGCGGGCGACAATCCCCTGGCTTGCAGTGCTTGCGGATTGATATCCACCTGGATCTGGCGCTGCTTTCCGCCATAGGGGAAGGGCGTTTGCGCACCTTCAATGGTGGCTAGCTGGGTCCGAATCGTGTTGGTTCCAAGATCGGAAAGCTGTTGCTCGTTGAGTCCGTTTCCTGAAAGTCCCAGCATCAGCACGGGTACGCTCGATGCGTTGTACTGAATGATGAAAGGCGGTGTAGTCCCCGGCGGCAGCGATCGCAGCTGCACCTGGGAGATAGCCGTCACCTCTGCCACGGCGTTGCCGATGTTCACATTTGGCTGAAAGAAAATCTTGATGATGCCAATGCCGTTCAGCGACTGCGACTCGATATGCTCAATGTCGCTGACCGTCGTGGTCATGCCACGCTCGCTGTTGAAGATGATTCGCGTCGACATTTCCTGCGCCGACAAGCCGGTGTAATTCCACACCACGGTCACAACAGGAATATTGATATTCGGAAAAATATCCGTGGGCATCGACGCAATGCTGTACGCGCCCAGAATCAAGATCAAGAGCGCAAAAACGGCAAAGGTGTACGGCCGCCGTAGCGCTAGCCGAACAATCCACATCATAGGGCTGGTACTCGCTCCTGAGGCGATTTGCCCGTCATCCGCGTGACGTTATGAGAGATGGGTCGCCAAGGGCACTGCAGGCGAACACTTCAAGGCAAACAGCAGCTCAATAATCCGGGTCTCGAACAGCTCGTCGCCGCCCGTTCCCATGCAACGATTCAAAAATCAATCTTAGACGATGACGCGCGGTCGAACGAAACCCGCCTGTTTTCTAGGTTTTCTTGCAACTACTCACTAGGACGGATACAGACCCGCCCAAGCTTCATTTTTCAGTAGGGCATATCTCAGTATGCGGGGTATTTTGAGCTCCTCTAACCGCCGTTTGCTCAAGCGGGTAAAGTGGCGAGTGCGGGCCTGGACAACTCACGCTCATCGGCGCTCCCCAAACCAGACGCCAAATCTCCCGCCCCCACAGGCGCCTTAGCGTTATCCCCCAGGGTCATGTTCTTCAGGTCATGCCTCCGTTCGCTACAATGGCTGCGCCTTATTTCCGCTGCGGTCAGCGTGTTTCAAGGCCGGAAAACGCCGGACCCCCCGGAAACCTTTCATAAAACATATCCGTCCCTATTACCATTACCCCTGGAGTGAAACCTAACTCGAACGATTCCCTGCAGGAATCGAGTCCGAGGCATTCATCTCGCACCGAAAGACCGTAGACGGGAAGCCAAATCATGCCAATTCAGAACGCCACTGAGCCTTATTTGCCGAAAACCGGCGAATCGCACCCCCCTGCCCAGAAAAACCCCTGGGTGCGGGTTGTTGTCTACCTCGTCCTGGCCACTGCGGTGGGTCTCATCGTCTGGCGCGTATATCAAAACAAGAAAACGACCGCGGCGAATACCGCCAACCAAGCCGCCGCACTTCTGAATCGACCCGTTCCCGTCCAGGTAGTTCCGGTCGAGCAGAAACCGATGCCTATCTACCTCACCGGCCTCGGTACTGTGACCCCGTACTACAGTGTTACGGTCAAAGCGCGCGTCAGCGGCGAATTGCTCCCCGTCAAGTTCACCGAAGGTCAGGAAGTGAAACAGGGCGAGACCATTATGGTCATCGACCCCAAGCCTTACCAGGCTGCCCTCGACCAGGCTAAGGGTACGCTGGCCCACGACCAGGCGCTTCTCAAGAACGCCCAGGCCGAGTTCAATCGCTACAAGGCTCTTTACGCCGCAGGCGTCGTTTCCAAAGAGACGCTCGATGCCGACGAAGCCCAGCAGGGTCAATACGAAGGCGCAATCCAGTCAGACAATGCAGCCATCGAGACCGCTCAGCTGCAATTGAACTGGTGCTACATCCAGTCGCCCATCAACGGCAAAATCGGTCTGCGACTCATCGATCCCGGCAACATCATCTCGGCAAACTCATCAGACCTGGTCATCATCAACCAGCTCAAACCCATCGCCGTCTACTTCACTCTGCCTGAGAACCAGTTGCCGCAGGTGCTCCACCGTCTCGCCTCCGACAAGCGCATTCCCGTCGACGCCTTCGACCGCAGCGACACCCAGCTGCTGACCAGCGGCAGCCTCCTCACCGCCGACAACCAGATCGACACTACCACCGGGACCGGCAAGCTCAAGGCCGTCTTTGACAACAAGGACTCGACCCTCTTTCCCAACCAGTTCGTCAACATCCACCTTGTGCTTGAAAACCGGCCCACCGCCCTCGTTGTCCCCTCGGCCGCCATTCAAACCGGTCTGAACGGGTCACTCTTCGTCTGGGTCATCGCCGACGACGGAAAAGGTGGACAGGTCTCCCAGATGCAGCCCGTCAAGGTTGCCCTCGCCGAGGGCCAGCAAACCATCCTCGACAGCGGACCGCCGCCGGGCGCCAAAATTGTCATAGACGGTGCTGACCGCCTGCGTTCCGGACAGCCCGTCTCAGTAGCCGCAGCCCGCCAGCACCAGAATCAAGCAGCCGGACAAACACCAAGTCAGACGTCAGGCCAACCCGCGGGATCCGGCACCGGCCAGCCCGGCAAAACAACAAGCTCTACCCCGAGGCCGCAGTGAGTCTCAGTCCATCCCGGCCATTCATTCTGCGCCCCATCGCTACATCCTTGCTGATGGCGGCCATCATGATTGCTGGCGGCATTGGGTTCTTCCAGCTGCCCGTCTCCGCCCTGCCCGAGGTGGATTACCCCATCATCCAGGTCCTCACCTTCTACCCCGGCGCCGGACCTGACGTCATGTCGTCGTCCGTCACTGCGCCCCTCGAGCGCCAGTTCGGCCAGATGCCCGGCCTCAAGCAGATGACCTCCGTCAGCTCCGGCGGCGGTTCCGTCATCACCCTCGAGTTCAATCTCGACGAAGACATCGATGTCGCCGAGCAGGAAGTCCAGGCTGCCATCAATGCCGCCAACAGCTTCCTGCCCACTGACCTGCCCAACCCGCCTGTCTACAGCAAGGTGAACCCTGCCGATGCGCCCATCATGACGCTGGCGCTCACCTCCGATTCGCTTCCGCTCGACAAAATCGAAGACGCCGCCGACACCAACCTCGCGCAGAAGATATCCCAGGTCACCGGCGTCGGCCTCGTCTCCATTGCCGGCGGACAAAAACCCTCTGTCCGTGTGCAGGCCAACCCCTCGCAGCTCGCCGCCTACAACCTGAGCCTTGAAGACCTACGCACCGCTCTCGCCGCGGCCAATGTCGACCAGGCCAAGGGAACGCTCAACGGCTCGCGTCAGTCCTACACCATCAACGCCAACGACCAGTTGCTTTCCAGCGCCGACTATCTGCCCGTCATCGTCGCCTATCGCAACGGCGCACCCGTTCGCACTTCAGACGTAGCCACCGTCGTCGATGCCGCCGAGAACTCCCAACAGGCCGCCTGGATGAATCGCCAGCCCGCCGTCATCGTCAACGTCCAGCGCCAGCCCGGCGCCAACATCATCGCCGTCGTCGACCGCATCAACAAGCTTCTGCCACAGCTCCAGACCAGTCTGCCCGCCAACGTCCAGGTCCACGTCCTCACTGACCGCACCACCACCATCCGCGCATCCGTCAGAGACGTTGAATTCGAGCTGATGCTCACCGTGGCGCTGGTCGTGCTGGTCATCTTCCTCTTCCTGCGCAACCTCGCCGCCACCATCATCCCGTCCATCGCCGTACCGCTCTCCATCGTCGGCACCTTCGGCGTGATGTACCTGCTCGGCTACTCGCTCAACAATCTCACCCTCATGGCGCTGACGATCTCGACGGGATTTGTGGTAGACGACGCCATCGTGATGATCGAGAACATCTCCCGCTACATCGAAGCCGGCGAGACGCCCATGCGCGCCGCGCTCAAAGGCAGTGAGCAAATTGGCTTCACCATCATCTCGCTCACGGTTTCGCTGATTGCCGTGCTCATCCCGCTGCTCTTCATGGGGGATGTGGTTGGCCGCCTATTCCGTGAATTCGCCATCACCCTCGCCGTTACCATCCTCGTCTCCGCCGTGGTCTCGCTTACCCTGACGCCCATGATGTCGTCGCGCATCCTGAAGCACCGGCCCGAACACGAGCAGACCGCTTTTTACCGCAGCTCCGAGAAAGTCTTCAATTCCGTCATCGCCTGGTACGGCAAAACACTCAGCGTTGTTCTGCGCCATCGCTTCCTCACCCTGATGATCACCATCTCCACAGTGGTCGGCACCGTCCTGCTCTTCATCATCGTGCCCAAAGGCTTCTTCCCGGTGCAGGACACCGGCGTGATTCTCGGTATCAGCGAAGCGCCGGAGTCCATCAGCTTCGCCAACATGGCGCAGCGCCAGCAAAAACTGGTCGACATCGTCCTCCAGGATCCTGCCGTCGACAATGCTTCCTCCTTCATTGGCGTCGACGGTACCAACACCACCCTCAACTCCGGCCGCATCCAGATCACGCTCAAGCCGCTCGATGTGCGCAAAATCTCCGCATCCGACGTCATCCGCCGCCTTCAGCCCAAGGTCGCCGATGTCGACGGCATCCAGCTCTTCCTTCAGCCGCTGCAGGACCTCACCGTCGAAGACCGCGTCAGCCGCACCCAGTTCCAGTACTCGCTTGAAGATCCCGACTCCGTAGAACTCGCAACCTACACCCGCAAAATGGTGCAGGAACTCAGCAAGGAATCCATCGTCACCGACGTCGCCAGCGATCTGCAGGATCAGGGCCTGGGCGCGCAGCTGGTGATCGATCGCGACACCGCGGCCCGCCTCGGCATCGCCATGGCCGACGTCGATAACACCCTCTACGACGCCTTCGGCCAGCGCCAGGTCTCCACCATCTTCACGCAGTTGAATCAGTACCACGTGGTGATGGAAGTTGGCACCAGCTTCCAGACCGACCCCACCACCCTCAACAATCTCTACGTAAAATCAGCCAACGGAACGCAAGTTCCGCTCAGCACCATCGCCCATTGGCAGCAGAGCCGTGCGCAGCTCGCCATCGGGCACCAGGGCCAGTTCCCGTCCACTGTCATCAGCTTCAACCTTGCTCCGGGTAAGGCTCTGGGCGATGCCGTCAAAGCCGTCAATGCAGTCGAACAGCGCATTGCCATGCCCGCCAGCATCAATGCCAGTTTCCAGGGAACTGCTGCCGCCTTCCAGAGCTCACTCTCCAATGAGCCGCTGCTCATCCTCGCCGCGCTCATCACTGTCTACATCGTGCTGGGCGTGCTCTATGAAAGCTACGTGCACCCCATCACCATCATCTCCACGCTGCCCTCGGCTGGTGTCGGCGCCATCCTCGCGCTCATGCTCACCGGAACAGAGTTCAGCGTCATCGCGCTCATTGGCATCATCCTCCTCATAGGCATTGTGAAAAAGAACGCCATCATGATGATCGACTTCGCTCTCGACGCCGAGCGCAACCACGGCAAGTCGCCGGAGGAAGCTATCTTCCAGGCCTGCCTGCTGCGTTTCCGCCCCATCATGATGACCACTATGGCCGCGTTGCTCGGCGGCCTCCCGCTGGCTCTCGGTGGCGGAGTCGGCGCAGAGCTTCGCAAGCCTCTCGGCATCACCATCGTCGGCGGCCTGCTGCTTTCGCAGGTGCTCACCCTCTACACCACGCCCGTCATCTATCTCTACTTCGACAAGCTATCCCTCAGGCTTCGCCGCCGCATCGGCAACCCCACGTTCGATGAACTGCCCGTGGCCGGAGACTAAGCGATGCATCTCTCCGCGCCCTTCATTCGCCGACCGGTCGCCACCACGCTGTTGAGCCTTGCGCTCTTGCTGGCAGGCTCGGTCGCGTACTCGATTCTCCCCGTGGCTTCGCTCCCCGACGTTGACTTTCCCGTCATCGGTGTCAGTGCGGGACTGCCCGGCGGCAGCCCCGAGACCATGGCCTCGGCCGTCGCCACTCCGCTTGAACGTCAGTTCGGCCGCATCGCCGGCGTCAACCAGATGACGTCGTCCAGCTCCCTCGGCTCAGCCTCCGTCACGTTGCAATTCGACATGAATCGCAACATCGACGCCGCCGCCCGCGACGTACAAGCCGCTATCAACGCTGCGCGCAGCCAGCTTCCTTCGTATCTTCCGCAAAATCCGAGCTATCGCAAGGCCAACCCGGCTGAAGCGCCCATCCTCATCCTCACCCTCACCTCCGACGTCATCCCCAAGCCCCAGATTTACGACATGGCCGACTCGATCCTTGCGCAGAAAATCTCGCAGATCCAGGGCGTGGGCCAGACGTTTGTCGGTGGCAGCGCGCAACCCGCCGTGCGCGTCGAGCTCAACCCCATGCAGCTCGGCAATAACGGCGTCGGCCTCGAAGCTGTGCGCACGGCGCTCGCCAACGCCAACGCCAACCGTCCCAAGGGCAGCTTTGATGACGCTCAACACCGCTGGCAGATCGACAACAACGACCAGATCTTCAAAGCTGCCGACTACGCTCCCATCATCGTCGGTTACAACCAGCAAACCGGCGCACCGGTGCGCGTCGGCGACCTCGGCACCGTCACCGACTCCGTCTCCGACATCCACACTGCAGGTCTGGCGGGCAACAATTCTCCCGGCCACAGCGGCAAACTCAAAGACGCCATCCTCATCGTCATCTTCAAAATTCCCGGCGCCAACGTCATCGACACCGTCGACGCGGTGTTGAAAGAAATGCCGCGTCTGCAGGCCGAGATTCCGCCCACCATCAAGATGAACGTGGCGGTCGACCGCACCACCACCATCCGCTCCAGCGTTCACGACGTTGAAATCACCCTCATCATCAGCGTTTTTCTCGTGGTGCTCGTAGTCTTTCTCTTCCTGCGCGAAATCTGGGCCACCATCATCCCGTCCGTAGCCGTGCCGCTTTCGCTGGTCGGCACCTTCGGCGTGATGTACCTGCTCGGCTACACCATCGACAATTTATCCCTGATGGCTCTCACCATCTCCACCGGCTTCGTCGTTGACGACGCCATCGTGGTCATCGAGAACATCACACGCTATCTCGAAGAAGGAATGAACCCCTACGAAGCCGCGATGAAGGGCTCCAGGGAGATCGGCTTCACCGTCCTGTCGATGAGCACATCGCTGATCGCCGTCTTTATCCCCATCTTGCTCATGGGCGGCATCATCGGAAAGCTCTTTCGAGAATTCGCCGTCACCCTCAGCGTCGCCATCGCAGTCTCACTGCTCGTTTCGCTCACCACAACCCCGATGCTCTGCGCCAAGTTCCTCAAACAGCGCGACGAGAGTCGCTACGGACGCCTCTACCGCATGTCGGAAGATGCGTTCCAGTGGATCCACCACGAATACAACTCGGCCCTGCGCTTGGTCCTGCGCCATCAATGGATCACGTTGAGCGTCGCCGTTGGCTGCGCCGTCCTCAATGTCTATCTCTTCATGATTGTTCCCAAGGGCTTCTTCCCGCAGCAGGACACCGGCCGTCTCGGCGGCCGCACCCGCGGCGCGCAGGACATCAGCTTCCCCGCCATGGCCGCCAAGCAGCAACAGCTTGCGCAAATGGTGCTCGAAGACCCCTCTGTGCAAACAGTCACCGCATTCGTCGGAGGAGGCGGACCGGGCGGCGGTGGCACCAACGTGGGCAACATGTTCATCGCTCTCAAGCCGCCCAGCGAGCGCCCTGACCGTGTCACCGCCGACCAGGTCGTCAACGGACTGCGCAGAAAACTCACCAGCGTTCCCGGTGCCACGCTCTTCCTCCAGGCACAGCAGGATATCCAGGTCGGCGGACGCGGCAGCGACGCGCAATATCAGTACACGCTCTCTGATGAAAATCTGAACGAGCTCAACACCTGGGCGCCGCGTCTGCTGGCCCGCATGCGCACCATGCAGCAATTGCGCGATGCCTCCACCGACCAGCAGGATCAGGGCCTCTCTGAAACCCTCGTCATCGATCGTGACACCGCCGCGCGCCTCGGCATCTCCGTAGCGACCATCGATTCGGTGCTCTACGACGCCTTCGGACAACGCGAAGTCTCCACCATGTACACCGGCCTCAACCAGTACTTCGTGGTCATGGAGGTCGATCCGAAATATCAGCTCAGCCCCGATTCGCTCAACAACATCTTCATCAAGGCCAGCACCACCACCGGCGCGCCTGCATCCGTCTCCACACTCGGCGCAACTACCCCAGCAGCGACAACCGTTGCGGCTGGACTGGCAACCTCATCCGCTCCAACCTCCGCTCTCTCCGGCGCAGCGGCTGTCTTCCCTACATCCGGCGGTCAACTCGTCACATCCAGCACCACATCCACTACAAATACATCAACCTCCACCGATCCCGTCGCTGCCAACATCGCCGCTACCGCTGCCGCCAGCACCGCGTCTTCCCTCGCCGCAGGAACCCTCACCGGCATCTCCTCTTCCGGATCGTCCACTTCGGTCTTGTCCGCCGCCGGTGGTCTCACGGCCGCACCCG
>Ga0209004_1000038_pt1 | contig 35876 bp, 29 predicted proteins | sample TexAe_RefH0_M1_FD_187948 | JGI IMG/M metagenome (GOLD analysis project Ga0209004, IMG submission 187948) | Forest soil microbial communities from Davy Crockett National Forest, Groveton, Texas, USA - Texas A ecozone_RefH0_M1 (SPAdes) (version 2) | ecosystem: Environmental > Terrestrial > Soil >... | reverse complement strand
CGCTCCAGTCTGCCAAACAACCAACAAAATGAATACAAATCTTCAACCAACGGCGAACTGTCAAATCCCAATCTGTCTCACGGAAGGGGTTCACCTCAAGAACTGTCAAGTCGCCCACATCCTCCCATCACCCTAAACCCTTCATTTCACTGGCCAAAAAACTTTCGCCCGTTTTGCAGGTAATTTCCCCTCACTGGCGCACAATGGAATCGTGATCGGAAAAAGATGAGCAACCGCGAGCGTGCCCCCAGTTTGGGAACGCCATCCGCCAACTTCAATGCCTGCAGGACTCTGGCTACAAGTTCAACGAAATGAGGAATTTACGGACGACCCCCTCCGCTAAGTCCATACGCAGGAGGAATTTCCACCCAGAATCCGGAGAAAAAAGTTTTCCGCCGATAGCTCGAAGTTGAAAGCCAGGGAATGCGCAGCGAACTAGCGAAGAGCTGTCCCTACTCGCTCAGCCGCGCATGCAGCACAGCGATCTGTCCCGCCGCCGTCAGCGCGCAACTGGCGTGCTGATCACACTTATAGTGAATTAGCGTATAGCCGGCCGCCCATGCCGATGCGGTAGTTTGTCCAGTTCGCTTATCGATCGCGAAGGTTTTTTCCTCTGCCCACAGGAGCCCATGTACCGAGTCGTATCCCGTGACTCGGTCGTCGCCCTGGATCACGAATCCGTCTCCCCATTTGGTGAGCGCCCGCTTCTCGGTGTGTCCAGGCGGGTCAAATTCCTTCGCGTGCATTGCAGACTTTGGATCAACCAGCGCGGCCTGCTCTGCAAGCGTCGGAAAATTCGTGTTGAAATCCCAATAATCGGCGTGCCGGTATTGATCGGGTGAGCAAGGCAGGGTTCCCTGTGCATTTACCGCGGCTACCTGGCCGTCATTGGTGGGCTGATTCTGGAAAATATCCTTCCCGCGCTCCCTGGTCACTTCCGCAGCCTGCATCTGTGTAATCTCGCTTTGCCGCGCAGCTTGCATCGCGGCCATGCGCGCACTTGCCGAGAGCTTCTTACCGTTGGCGCTTTCGGCCACCGACGCTGCGACCGGCACTCCTGCATTCTGCGGATCGAATCGGAAATCAATTTCCTTTCCGCACAGCGCAAATCCCGACGCGTCAAGCAGTCGAACGTTGACCGACAGCGGCATGGGTGGATTGGTCGTCGCCCGCGAGAAACCTGGCCCCCAGCGATCCTCCATCGGCTCGATCCGCAGCTGGTAAGCCAGCTTTCCTGTCTTGGCATCGCCGTCCCACTTCGTATTCAGATGCCCGCGCAAACCTGCGGCAGCGACGATGCCCGGACCCATGTCTCCAGGCGGTGGTGCATCCACCTTCGGCTTGTTGCCTGACATAACGATAAAGATCCCAAAGATGACGAGCGCTGCGAAGCCCCCAATCAGCACGAAATTGATTGGCTTCTTCTTCTTCGGCGGTTCTTCTACGGCGGCCTTTTCCGCGGGGTCGACGAACTCCTCCGGCTCCTCCTCTTCGTACTCGGGTTCTTCCTCTTCTTCGGTCTCTTCGACGATCGGCTCGTGAACCGCTACCGGCGCTGTCGGCGTTGCTGCTGGAGTTGTGCTGGCAACCGGCGACTGGGGAGGAGGTGGCGGTGGCGGATGACTTATCTCCGCATACTCATCATCGAATTCGTGCTGGTCAGACTCGAACATAAAAGCCTTCCAAGAGCCGTCGGGAATTCTCCCACGTTAGTAACATCGAAAGCAAAGTACCGGCGTAACCCCAATGTACCTCTGCGGCCGTCAAATCGGTACCCGAAATCGATTGACTAGCTAGGTTCGCAGTGCGTTTTCTACGTCCGGCCTCCGTCCAGTACATCTCGGAGCGCGAAGCTTGTCTCCAAGCGGGTTACCCCCGGAAGTCGCGAGAGCTCGTTCTGGTGAAGCCTCCCGTAATCGTCAATTCCCGCCACTCGGGCCACCAGCATGTAGTCGTATTGGCCGGCCATCAGGTGGCAGCTCACGATCTCCTTGCAATGGCGCACCGCTGCTTCGAATGCCCCCAGTACCGAGGCCGACTGGCGCTCCAGGGTCACGCGGATGTAGATCGTCATCCGCTTTCCCAACAGGCGATCGTCTACCAGCGCTCGATAGCCGCGAATCGCGCCACTACTCTCCAGTGCCTGGATCCGCCGCGAAGCCGCTGAAGCTGACAGACCGACCGCCTCGCCAACCTCGTAATTCGTGGCTCGCCCATGGCGTTCGAGATAACGCAGGATTGAGGCTTCCATCTCATCCAGTTCTGCCGCCAGCTTCGAATTGAGCATTTTTTGCATCCAGATAGCCATCTCCTCACGTTTTGTGCTCTCAGGAATGTTTTAACACGATATTTGCACACATTGGAACCGCCAGCCGCCGTAGGATGTGTGCAACTGGAAGCCAGTGATGAGCCGCCGCGCCGGATCAAGGCCCTCCCCCAAGAAATTACGCATCCGGCGCGAAGCTTGCACCCCTGCACCGTTGCAGCCTTCCCACGTTGAACACTTGCGTAAGCTGAATGAAGGAGCCTTCATCGATGATCATTGGCGTTCCCAAGGAGATTAAAGACAACGAAGCCCGGGTTGGCGTTACGCCCGCGGGCGTGAAGGCGCTTGCCGAAGCTGGCCACAAGGTGTTGGTCGAAAGCCATGCCGGAGATCTTTCAGGTTTCAACGACGACAGCTATCAGGATGCGGGCGCAGAAATCGTTGGCGATGCCGGCAACGTCTGGGGCAAAGCCGAAACCGTGGTCAAGGTCAAAGAGCCCATCGAGCAGGAGTATGTCTATTTTCGCGAGGGCTTGGTTCTCTTCACGTATCTGCACCTCGCTCCCATTCCCGTTCTCACCAACAAGCTTCTCGACTCCAAGGTGATCGGCATCGCCTATGAAACCGTGCGCGATCGCCAGGGCACGCTGCCGCTGCTTACACCGATGAGTGAAGTTGCCGGCCGCATGAGCGTGCAGGTTGGCGCAGCCTACCTGGAAAAAGAGCGCGGCGGCCGCGGCATTCTTCTGGGCGGCGTCCCGGGCGTTCCTCCTGCAAACGTCACCATCATCGGTGGGGGCATCGTCGGCACCAACGCGGCGAAGATCGCGATTGGCTTCGGCGCCAAAGTCACGCTGGTCGACGTCAATTTGCAGCGTCTCCGCGAACTCGATGACCTCTACAGCGGACGCCTCTACACCTTGGCCTCAAATAGCTACAACGTGGCGCTAGCTACCCGCGAGGCGGACCTCGTGATAGGCGGAGTACTGATCCCCGGCGCAACCGCACCCAAGATCGTCACGCGCGCCATGGTTTCCGCGATGAAGAAAGGCGCGGTTATCGTCGACGTCGCCATCGACCAAGGCGGCTGTGTTGAGACCGCCAAGCCCACTTCACACTCGAATCCCAGCTATGTTGTCGATGGGGTCGTGCACTACTGCGTGACGAACATGCCCGGCGCGGTGCCGCATACTTCCACACTCGCGCTTACCAATTCAACGTTCCCATACCTGATGCGCATCGCCAATCTCGGCGCGCGCGAGGCACTCAAGCGCGATCCTGGCTTTGCGGAGGGCCTCAACACCTATTTGGGGATACTTACCCATCGTGGAGTAGCCGAGAGCCAGAAGCGGGAGTGGACCGGAACCGACATCGTGCTGGGCTAGGTAGCGGCTTAGAGGAAAAACCGCTTGCTCCAGACGTGCGGTCTCCCTGTCTTAAGAACTCGGCAACTTGACCCTCCACTCCAACTCGCCGATTACCTGGAAGTCGCCAATTGTTCCGTCCGCAAACAGGTTGGATCGAACGCTTCTCCGCAAACGACTAGGGGCTATGTAGAGCAGATGGTCGCGCGCGAGAAGGCTGTGCTGGAGAGGTTCGCCTTGATCGAGCGCGAAATCACCAGAAACGCAAACTACCCTGACGCGCCCCATTGGCAGATAGCGTTGCGCTTCGGACAGATCGAACTCGAAGCACACATGCGATGGGCTGAAGAAACTCTGGCCGTGCTACGCAAGCTCGCTAAGGAGCGGGATCGAGTGTCGGGCAGGCGAAAGGACGAAGGTCATGCAGGCAAATGAGATTATCATGTCGGAAAGGCCCGACAACGGCAGAGCGCCCGCGCAGGTAGCTTCATGGGGCAGGCTCATTGGCTTCCTGCTGATTGCTGCGGGTGTCGTGGTAATGGGTTTCATTGCACAGCACGCGACTACCGCCGGCAACGGTGCGGCGGCCGGCAGCCAGCTCGCGAGCCATAGACAAGCGATCTCCATCTACATGGGCACGATCTTCATGGAGTGGGCTTTGTTGTATTACTGCCTGGTGGCGGTGCATCACTATGGTGGCAATCTAAAGACACTCTCGGGTGGGCGCTGGACCTCGTGGAAGGACGTGATGGTAGACCTGGGGATCGTGGTGCCGTTCCTGTTCGTCTGGGAGGGTACAGCATACCTAGTTTCAAGGCTCCTCGCCGGGACCGCCGGGCCAGGCAGTGCAAAGACAGTAGACAGCCTGCTGCCACAGAGTCTGGTTGAGATTTTGATCTGGATTGCAACTTCGATTACTGCTGGTATTTGCGAGGAGATGGTATTTCGTGGCTTTTTACAACGTCAACTCCATGCATTGAGCGGGAATATTGCAATCGCTGTCCTCGGGCAGGGCTTCATCTTTGGGCTGTTCCACAGCTATCAGGGGTGGAGAAAGGTTGTCGTCATCAGTGTGCTTGGAATCTTGTACGGTGCGTTGGCGGCATGGCGTCGCAATTTGCGTGTCAATATCGTTGCGCACGCGTTCACGGATGTGTGGGAAGGCTGGCTTAAGTTCGTTGTCTGGCGCGTAGTCTGACTCTCGATGTCAATCCAGTCCGCCTCTCATATGCGGCCCGCACTATAATCGCCCCATGCCCTTCGAAGGCGGCTCGCGGCGCAGGACAGTAATCTTTCTGGGCACCGGAGTGTTGCTCTTTTTTGCCCTGCTTGGCGCCCTTCAGGCCTTCAATACATCCAAAATCCGCTTCCTCAATCCCGAAACATCGGGCGAAACCCTAGTCTTCACCGGACTTACCGTTGTCGTCTTCCTGTCGCTCCTCGTTTTTCTGCTGCTGTTACTCCGCGCGATTCTCAAGCTCTACGCCGATCAAAGCAGCAGTGCTCTCGGCGCGCGCCTGCGGACGCGGATGGTTCTCGGCGCAGCGCTCATCGCTCTTACGCCCGCCGTGTTTATGTTCCTGTTCAGCTTCCAGCTGATGAACCGCTCCATCGACCGCTGGTTTTCCCCGAACACTTCCCAACTGCGCGAAGACTCAACGCGCGTGGTGCTCGAGCTTGCCCAATACGTTACGAGCAATGCTCGCGGTGAGGCCGAGTCCATCGCCGCCACCGGTGCTCCCGATGGCGACGTGCCGACGCTGGAGAAAGTTCTCGCCTCCCATCGCATTACGCTCGATGGCGGATTTGTCCTCGTCTACGACAAGGACCATCGCATCATCTCCAGCTTCGAGGCTCCGCGCGAAAATAGCCAGGCAAGCCTTATCCCCTGGCTCCCTGAAGACGCCGATGAAACAAAATTCCAGTCCGCCATCCCGTTACAAGGCCCGCTCTCGGCGAGCATCCTCTCCGCGGCTCAGCGCAACGACGAACCAGTCATCCGCATCGCCGGTCAGGACTACGCGGTGGGCAAAGCTGCAACAGTTTCCGGAACAATCGTGATCGCCGCCCTGCCGATGCCACAGGGCCTGAGTCAGACCACTGCGCGTATCCGCGAAGGCGCAACGGAATACTGGAACCTCTTCCGCTCCCGCAACAGCATCCGCGCCACGTTCTTTCTCATGCTGCTGCTGATTACCGTCGTGGTCTTCTTCTCCAGTGTCTGGCTTGCGCTGTTTCTTTCCAAGCAGATCACACGCCCGGTTGAAGCGCTTGCCGATGCCATGGACGAGATCGCGGCCGGTAAATATGAGCACCGTGTCGGCCTTGTCACCACCGGCGAAATGGCTGAGCTGGTGCGTTCGTTCAACCACATGGCGGCCGATCTCGACACCAGCCGAAAACTTGCCGAGACCTCCTCCGCACAGCTCACTGCCGCCAATCAGGCCATCGAAGAGCGACGCCGCGAACTCGAGACCATCCTCGAAACCATCCCATCTGGCGTGGTCACTCTCGACGGCTCCGGCACCGTACTCCAGGCCAACCGCGCTTTCGCCGTCCTGATCGGGCAGGATGAAAACGCCAGCCTTCGCAGCCAAAAGCTCGATGTCCTGTTGCCGCCCGACCTGATTGACGAACTCTCCGGAGTGATCCGCCGGGGACAGCGCATGGGCGCGGCGTCTACCGAACTCGAATTCAATCTCCGCGGCCGCAACATGCACCTCGCCGTGACCAGCGCTCGACTTGACTTGGCGCATGGCCGGCCCGGCACCATCCTCGTCGTCGAAGACACCTCGGAACTCCTCCGCGCCCAGCGCCAGCTCGCGTGGAAGGAAGTAGCGCAGCGCGTGGCTCACGAAATCAAGAATCCGCTCACGCCCATCGCTCTGTCGGCCGAACGCATCGGCCGCCATCTTGACCGCAGCCAACCCGACTCTCGCTCCGTCATTCGTAAATGCAGCGAAGTCATCCTGACCTGCGTAGGAACGCTGCGCACGCTCGTCGACCAGTTTTCCGCTCTCGCTCAATTCCCCGCGCCGCAGCCGCGTCCATGCGACATGAACCAGATTGCCGACGAGGCACTGGCCTTGTTCGCCGGGCGGCTCGAAGGCATCACCGTCAAGCGCGATCTCGAACCCGGACTGCCACCCGTGCTCGCCGATCACGAAGCCATTCGTCGTGCCCTGGCCAACCTCATCGACAATGCCGCTGAGGCCATGCAGGGCAGTTTGCTCCGCATACTCGGCGTGCGCAGTTCTCTTGCTGAAGACGGTGCCGCCGTCGAAATCGAAGTATCCGACACGGGGCACGGTCTCACGGAAGAGATTCGCGAGCGCCTGTTCCTGCCCTTCTATTCCACCAAGCATCGCGGCACCGGCCTGGGGCTTTCCATCGCCGCCAAGATCATTCAGGAACTTGGTGGCTCCATTCGCGCTGAGAGCAATTCTCCCAAGGGAGCACGTTTCCTCATCCGCCTCCCGCTGTTCGATCATGTCGAACCGCCCGCGCAGGAAGCGAACGCCGCCGGCGCTGCTCCACTTACCGAGGCACGCTCATGAATCACATCCTGGTGGTCGATGACGAGGCAGAGATTCGCACGTCGCTCGGAGAGATCCTCACTGAGGAGGGATATGCCGTAGCCACCGCCGCTACTGCGGCCGAGGCCTTTGTGCTCATCGAAGATGCGCCCTACGACGTTGTCCTGCTCGACATCTGGCTCCCGGATCGTGACGGCCTCGACGTTCTTGCCGACATTCATACTGTGGCTCCGGAAAAACGTCCCGAAGTCGTCATCATCTCCGGCCACGGCACCATCGAAGCAGCTGTTAAGGCCACCAAACTCGGCGCCTACGACTTCCTCGAGAAACCGCTCTCGCTCGATCGCACGTTGATCGTCCTCAAGAATGCGGTGGAAGCCCGCCGTCTTCGCAATGAGAATCTCGAATTCAAGCGCCAGTTCAGCCTGGGTGCTGCGCTGACCGGCGAAAGCGTTCCGGTAAAAGCGCTTCGCCAGCAGATCCGCCTCATGGCGCCGACGAATGGGCGCGTGCTGATCTACGGCGAATCGGGCACCGGCAAGGAACTCATCGCCCGCGCCATTCACGCCGAAAGCCTTCGCCGCGATGGCGTCTTTATCGAGCTAAACTGCGCCGCCATCCCAGAAGCTCATATCGAATCGGAACTATTCGGCTATCGTCATGGCGTGCAGCCCGGCGGACCCCCAGAGCAGCGTGGCACCCTTGAACGAGCCGACGGCGGTTCTCTGTTTCTCGACGAGGTCGGCGACATGAGCCTCAAGACGCAGTCCAAGATGCTCTGCGCCCTTGACGACCAGATGTTTACGCCTGTCGGCGGAACGCAGCCGTTGCGTGTCGACGTGCGCCTGATCGCCTCAACCAACAAGGACCTCGAAGAAGAAATCGCCAAGGGCAACTTCCGCGAAGATCTCTTCTACCGTCTCAACGTTGTCCCATTCTTCGTTCCCCCGCTTCGCGAGCGCAAGCAGGACATCCCGCTCCTGGCGCGCGAATTTCTTGCCGAGTTCGGTCGCCAGTATGGACGCCCGCGCATCGAGATCAGCGAAGAAGCCCTCGAAGTGCTCCAGCAATATCACTGGCCGGGGAACGTGCGTGAATTGAAGAATGTGATCGAGCGCGTCCTGATCCTGAACCCGCGCACCCTGCGTATCGAGCGCAAACAGCTTCCGCCGCTCACCCACAAGTCCGGATCGCGCTCAACAGAAGATTTTTCGACGTTGCAGCAGGCGCGCGACGCATATGAGCGCGACTACATTCTCAAGAAGATCGAAGAGGCCCGCAACAACGTCAGTCGCGCCGCCGAACTCCTCGGCCTCGAACGCAGCCACCTCTACCGCAAGATGAAGACGCTGGGCATCACTGTACGCGAGTAGTGGGCGCGTCGTCCTGCATGTTCACCAACGCATATGCCCGGCGGTCTCCCTTAATCTTTCGGCGATCGTCTATGTTCACCCGTCGATCATGCTTTCCTGCCCGACGATCCAATCCCGGCATCCCCTGAACCAACACACCGCGTCGCCGGTCTGCGCCAGTTTGCCGCCGATCCAGCCAGACGGATGAAGACAAGGGCAGGATGATCGCCTTCGAACCATTAGCCCCGTTTGCTGAGTGCGATTGATTCGATGACTGTTTCTGTCCCCGGCTCGATCCTCCAAATTGCGTCTTGCCATCGGTCAGCAGCTTGTTCAAGATCGGCAGATTGGTGCGCTGCGTCTCGATGTAGTCCACGCCTTCGGCGGTCAGCGTGAAGTCGGAGTTATCGGCCTTCGAGACATATCCCTTCCTCACCAGGTACCAGGTCGTGAAGTCAAGATAGTCCCGCGGGAATCCCATCCGCTGCTCAATCTCAGCCAGCGAGACTTCCGGCATCCGCGGATTTGCTCTGCGTTTGAAGTAAAGCACTGCCAGCACCGCGACGCGCCGGTTCATCTCACCTTCCACGCTATCCATAAAATCGATGGAACTGGAAAGGGGGCTGGTCTCGGCAGCCTCCCGACGGCAAGTGGCATCGTATTCGGCGCGTCGCGTCGAGTTCGAAAGCGTATCGTAGGCCATCTTCAGCAGCCTGAACATTTCCGCATCGCCCGACTCCGGGTTGTCAGGATGCAGGCGCCCCGCAAGATAGCGGTAGACCCGGTGAATCGTCTCCAGGTCCGCGAGGGGACTGATTTGCAGGAACTCGTAGTAATCGATCATCCCTGTCTTACTCTCTTTTTCAAATGTCCTGCCTATTTTGCGTTAGAGAATGGCCGCGTTAGAGAATGGCCGCGTTAGAGAATGGCCCGGGGAATGCCGAATTGTAGCAGTATTTTTCTTGGCAGGAGAAGTGGATTCGCAGCCGGCGCCGATTTCTCCCCACTACGGCCAGGTCCAATCCCATCGCACAACCTTTGTCCATTACCGAACACGGAATTGCAAAACCGGGCACAACGGGCTGAACGGAGTTCACAAGGGATTTCATGAACCCATTCCGCTTCAACACATTGCGATTCAAATCATGCTGCCCAACTCTGGCCTCCGAATTGCCCCACACCCGCACATAGAAGTGTCTTTGGAGGCTCCCATGCCCTATTTCGAGCGGATTCGTGATGTGGTGTCCGAGCCATTCAGCTCGGATGTGATCCGTCAGCGCAGTGCTGCCGGGTGGCAGATGGTTTCCATCGAGTGGAGGCGCGAGCTGCCTGACTCAGAAACCCCGTCCGACGGAGCATTCAGCGAAGCCATCCCCTATGGCCTGCGCATTTCAGAGGACTGCAAGCGCCTCGAAGTTGACCCCCACGAAAACCAGGTTCTTCTCTTGATGATGGACCTGCTCGCCCAGGACTTCTCCTATTCAGCCATCGTCAGCGACCTCAACGAGAAGGGCTTTCGAACCCGCGAAGGCCGCCCTTGGAGCCGCGTAGCAGTCTTCAACATGATGCCGCGCCTGATCGAAGTCGGTCCGCGGATCTTCTCCAGTCAAGAGTGGGAACTGCGCCGCGTCAAGCTCGCCCGCCGGGCAGCGCCATAGCCGCCGATTGGTGAGAACCGGCCAGGCGACTGTTGTTATTTCAGAATCGGTCCCAGCGAAGCAGGGTTGTCGCCCATCCGCGGGTCCACGCGAAAATCCCAAACCGACTGGCTGATATCCGACGGCGAAATAATCTCCACCAGTGCATATTCGCCTATCGTCAGGGTCGTCTCGGGTGTCAGCTTCAGCCAGTGTTTGCCCGGCATCACTTCCGCCTTGGTCGGAATTACGTCTTCCTCCTGCGTGATTTTGCCGGTAGGGCTCACGTGGATCGCGCCGATAATCCGCACTTCTCTGCGCTCATCCACCTTCACGATCGCGAACCCCGAACTCGGCGAATGCGCGCCATGCTTGCGGTTTGCCACTTCCTTCGCTCCATTCGTCGGAACAGTCAAGGCGTGGGACAGAACCTGCTCCACATTGTCCTGCCCCTCAAGCGAGAGATAGATGGCCGGATCGTTGACGTGCAAGTGCACCTTGGCATGCGCTCCGGTCAGCTCAACTGTCGCCTTTTCGCCGGCCATCGGGTTCAACGTCGCCAGCCCCTTGCGGTTCTTCTGATTCAGGCTGAGGTCCGACGCCGGCATTTCCACCAATTCCGGTGTGCCCTGGTAGGTGTCGAGGGCAAAAACGCCATCCTGGTCCGGCAGTTCCAGGCCTTTCGCCACTTCGGGCATGCGCGACTTCAACTCGTTTCGTTCCGCCGCTTCTTCCTTGTCGATCTCTTCGGCCTCTTTCATCGCAGGCGAAGCCGCTTCGGAACTCTCGTACGGACCGCTGTGGGTCTTCTCCCATTTGTTCGTTGCATCCCAGTCCACCATGTCATAGGGCAGTTCTTCCCATTCGCCACCGCGTTCCAACGACATATATCGCACACGATCGCCCAGCACCTTGTACTCGCGAACCACCTGGTAGGTTCCGTCCCTCAGGATGAGGCGATGATTATGCTTCAGGCCGGGCGCATCGGGCTTCAGGGTGGTCCGATTGTCCTGTTTGTCCTGACTTTCTTGCGCAGCCCCCGTCGCAGCCGCCGGCACGAACGCCGCAAGCGCCAAGGCCATCACCCGCCAATTGGGACTGAAATGCCTCATTGCCCAACAGTTTAGACTCTCCCACCAACGTCTGGTATGCGCTTAGTTACTTCGGATGCATTTTTGATGTATGACTTCCAGTGACCTGCTGCATCCAATCTTGTGTATTCTTCTTGTAGGCCCCTGCTCTAAGAGAGCTTAAGCGGACTTCACATCTTGACCGGACTTCACACATTGATGCGCAGCGATCGCCACGCCAGGCCCAGGGCCTACGGGATGGTCGTGCTGGTGTGCCTGGCGCTGCTTGCCGTGATCACCGTCATCCAGGTGGCCCACGTCCACGCGGTCGACACCGATGCAGACCACTGCCCGCTGTGTATCGTTCTGCACACGGCAGCGCCAGTCGCGGCTGCCGCAGTGGCCGTCGTGCTGGTGCACATCGAAGCCGTGACGCCTGTTGTTTCAGTCCGGCCAGTCGCAACCATCTGGCACCCGCAGCTTTTCATCCGCCCTCCTCCCAGCCCCTCCGCGGCTTCGTTCTGACTACACGTTTCGGCCAGACTTTCAAATTCAAATAGCCCCATCCGGCTATAGCCTCATCGGGCTCGATATCTGACACATCTTCTGGCCTTCACCTGAGCACAACGATGCCGTCGTTGCACTGATCAACGCCGTGCGTACTTTGCACGGGCTACGCACATTCAGTCAACCATCGGAGGCTTTTCCCATGCAGCAGAAATGCAGCGCAATGCTTCGCATTCTTCCCCTTCTCCTATCCGTTCTCACGATGCCATTCGCAATTGCGCAGAGTGGTAATGCCGGAACAGTGCGAGGCACTGTGACCGACCCATCGGGTGCCGTGATTCCTGGAGCCTCGGTACATCTCTCCAACGCCGTCAGCGGACTCGACAGGAACGTAACGAGCGACCCAACCGGCCAATTTGAGATCGACAACGTCCCGTTCAACAACTATCAGCTCACTGTTTCTGCTTCTGGTTTTGCCCCGTCCGGTCAGAGTTTAGTTCTTCGATCCGCGGTAGGAACGTCGATGAAGGTCGTTCTGCGAGTTGCCGCCGCGAGTTCAACCGTGACGGTGGAGTCCTCCGGCGACTTGGTTGAGACCGACCCCACATTCCACACCGACGTAGACCGCGACATGTTCATCAAGGTGCCACTGGAAAGCGAGTCCTCTTCGCTCAGCTCCCTGGTCACGCTCACCACCCCCGGCGTGGCGGCCGACTCCAACGGCCTTTTCCATGGCCTTGGCGACCACGCATCCAACTCGTTCTCTATCGATGGGCAGTCCATCACCGACCAGCAGAGCAAGGTCTTCTCTAACCAGGTTCCCTCCAATTCGATTCAGTCCATCCAGGTAATCTCCGGCGCGCCGCCGGCTGAGTACGGCGGCAAGACCAGCCTGGTGATCGTGGCGACTACACGCTCAGGCCAGGGCATCACCAGGCCCACCGGAAGCGTCAGCAGCTCCTATGGCAGCTTCGGTTCGGCGAGCTCTGGTTTCGACTTGTCCTATGGCGGCAAGAAATGGGGGAATTTCCTTGAAGCCGACGGCCTCAACACTGGACGCTTTCTCGATCCCCCGGAGTTCACCGTCTTCCACGACAAGGGTAACGAGCTGAACGTCTTCGATCGGGTGGACTATTCCATTACGGCGGTCGACTCCATCCACCTCGACTTCAACTACAGCCGGTCCTGGTTCCAGAACCCCAACTCGTTCGACAACCTGAACGTGCAGAATGTAGAGACTACCGGCCCCAACAGTGGCTCCAGCGCCAAACCCGCCTTCGTGAATGTAGGAAACACCGATCAGCGTTCCCAGATCGCGACATTCGACATCGCGCCGACCTACACGCGCGTCATTGGCAATAACTCGGTCTTCAACCTCGGCGCCTTTGTCCGCAGGGACAACTACAACTACTATCCCAGCAAAGATCCCCTGGCCGATCTTGGCCCACCCACTTTGCAAACTTCCTCCATCTCTCAGAACCGCACCCTTACCAATGCCGGGGTACACTCCGATTTCTCCTATGCCAAGGGAATTAACAACATCAAGATCGGCGCCCAATACGAGCAGACGTTCCTGAACGAAAACGACAAACTCGGTATTGTGGAAGCAACCTACAATTCGCCCTGCATCAATTCGGCTGGCTCCCCGGTGCCGGGATTTTCCTCGACATCCGATTGCGCCGCGGCGGGCTACCTTTCAAACGATCCCTCGGTCACATATGGTGTGACCGGTCCTTCCGGAAACCTCTTGTACGGAACCTACAACCCAGTGCTCGCGCCATATGACCTTACCCGTGGCGGGAGCTACTACAACTTTAACGGCCACACCGACATCAAAGAATTCGCTCTCTACGCTGAGGATCAGATCAAGGCCGGCAACTGGCTCTTCAACCTCGGCCTGCGCGAGGACATCTACAACGGCCTCACGGATGCCAACCAGACCCAGCCCCGCGTCGGCATTGCGTACAACGTCAAACCAACCGCCACCGTTCTGCGTATCTCCTATGCGCGCACCCTGGAAACACCGTTCAACGAGAACCTAGTGCTCTCCAGCACCGGATGTACGAATACGGTGCTGTCTCCGTTGCTGAACTGCTCTCCAGGTGTGTCGGGAACCTTACAGCCCGGTTTCCGCAACGAGTTCCATGCTGGATTCCAGCAGGGCATTGGCAAGAGGATCGTCGTCAGCGGCGAGTACATCTGGAAGTACACGCACAATGCGTTCGACTTCAGCGTGCTCGGAAATACGCCGATCACGTTCCCCATCGACTGGCATAGCTCCAAGATCCCGGGTTACGCGCTCAATGTCGAAGTTCCTGAATACCACAACTTCAGCGCCTATTTCGTCACCTCTTCGGTGGCAGCGCGATTCTTCCCTCCGCAGGTTGCCGGAGCCGGAGCCACCGTCGGCCAGACCGGCTTGCCCTTCCGCATCGACCATGATGAAAAGTTCAACGAAACAACCCACCTCCAATATGAACTTCCTGGCGGCAAGTTCGTGAAGGGTATCTGGGGCGGCTTCAACTGGCGCTACGACAGCGGTTTGGTGGCTGGCTCCACGCCTTGCTATGGCATAGCCGATCCAAACACTCCCTGCACCAACAGTTCGACCACGCTGAACGGTCAACCCGCAATCGCCATGGTGGACACCAACATTCCCGCCACCACCAACATCGTGACTGGCGCGCCCGTCGCTCTTCCCTTGAGCGCGGACCAGGAGTTTCAGGCGGGATTTGCCTGCAACGGTGTGAAGGCGACGCCAACGCAGGCCCTGCCCACTGTCTGCCCGGCCTCGCAGTTCACCTCAAACCTGATCAGGATTCCCGCTCCCGGCACCGGCGACAACGACCACAACCCGCAGCGCGTTGCGCCACGCAGCCTCTTCGACGCTACAGTGGGCAAGGACAATATCTTCCATGCCGACCGCTACAAGTTGAACCTCGACTTGACTGCCATCAACGTCACAAACAAGTATGCGCTGTATAACTTTCTCTCCACCTTCAGCGGCACGCACTACGTAACCCCGCGTGCCCTTACGGCAAAGATCACGTTGAACTTCTAAGCTGTCCCCAAATCCCCAGCGACACCAACTCGTCGCTGGGGAAACTTGGTTCGACCAGCGCACGCCCCGCTCGCGTCGACGATGTTTCGCATCCAGTGCGTTTTGCAACCCGTCTGTTGCGGGCGCACCCAATCGCGTTGTCGACCCGCCAATCCTGCACTAAAAAAGAACGCAAGCTCCGCTGAAGTCAGGTCCCATTCAGGAGCGAGCATTCCCGGCGCACTTCTTTGCGAATCAGCCTTTCCGGGGGTCAACGAATTCCAATCGAGACATTAAAACTTTGATCATCGGATTTATTGATTTGGAGAAGATCTGGTGACAATTGAGGAATATCTCCTGGGCTATATTGGCAAACAGCATTTCGCACTACGTGCTTAAGCTTTAAGTGTTCCCGGAGGAACAGCGAACCATGCCGAGGCTCAGAACATTTCTGCATGGCTGTTTTGCGTACGCGACGTTCCTTTACTTTCTCGCTTCTGTACTAATCGTCAAGGAAATCTTTCGAAGTTCTCTGGCGCATCCCTTTCATCGCATCGCACATAAGCCTCTCTCGCTGAGTCTCTTTCCGCTTCTCCTTTGGGCCCTTGGCATTCTGTTTCGGATGATGCCGGTAATTCTCACCGTTACAAGTGGAATGGCGTGGTGGACTCTCAAGGCTGGAAAGGCGTCTGGCCGAGTTTGGGCAATCGCGGCAAGCACTTCAATCCTGTTGGCGAGCATCGCCCTTCTGGTCGCGGGAGTTTACATACAGAAACACGGAGAGCACGGACATCCGAACGGGCTCTTCCTTCTCGTCGACGCTCATCTCTTTGTAGGCCTTGCTGGAGTTGTCGAATTTGCAGGACGCAACACGCAAGATAAAATCGTCACAGGCCCAAGTGCGGCGCGGATCAGCGGCGATGGAACCAGCAAGGCTCTCGATGCTCTTGCCTTGGTGATTCAACTCGGCGGAGTGGCTGCAGGAATGTCTCTGTACATGAGTTGGAGCCGGTCGCATCATCTTCACGTCGTCCATGGATATCTCTCCCTCATTCAGGTCGCGATCATCCTCGTTGCCGTCACCGTGATTCATGAATCCGCTCATGCATTCACGGGCCTGCTTCTTGGAATGAAACTCTGCGCCTTCGTCATCGGGCCTCTGCAATGGCGCCACACCGAGGGGCGCTGGCATTTCAGATTTCGGCCGCGTCAATTCCTGGCGGTCTCAGGTGCGGCTGGTCTTGTACCCACCAATCCCAACCAGAGTCGCTGGATTGAGATTGCGACCATTGCGGCCGGACCGCTGTCAAATCTGTTCTTCGGCGCAATCTCCATGGCTGTTGCTCTCTCCGCTCAAGGAAGGCCCTACGAGTCGCTCTGGGAATTCTTCGCCCTATTTGCAACCATCAGTTTCGTTATCTTCGTAGTCAACCTGATCCCGTTTCGCCCCGATTCGCTCTACTCCGACGGTGCCCGCATCTACCAGATCCTCCGCGGCGGACCGCTGGCGGATTACCACCGGATTCTCTCCGTCGTCGCTTCGACTCTCGTAACGCCGATTCGTTCCAGGGACTACGATATCCGGGCAATCGAGCGCGCTTCTGCATCTTTCACCAGCGGACCGAGAGCGTTGCGGCTCCGGCTCCTTGCTGCAAGGCATTACTTTGATTGCGGTAGCTATCTCGAATCTTCCCGAGCGCTCGCCGCCGCCGAACGCATTGATCACGAAGCATCCTCCAATATCGCCGCCGAAATCTACGCAGCGGTAGTAATGAATGTCCTGTCGTGCGGTGATAGCGGCGCAGCGCATCAGTGGTGGAATAAACTCGAATCCACGAAACCAGCAAAACTTGACGCAGAATACTGGCTCGCCAAGTGCGCCGTCCATTGGACCGAAAACGACGCCAATGCGGCCAATGAAGCCTGGAACACTGGCTACGCCGATCTACAGAAGCATCCCGAAGTCGGTGCCTACAACTTCGTTCGCGATTGCTTCAGCATGATGAAGGGCTTACTCGGTAACTCTCCGATAGTCAGCTCAATCCGCGATCAAGACCCAACCGAATCTCGCGCGTTGGAACTCCTGACAGCACCGGCATCCGATTAGGCAAACGCTCTATGCGCGGGTAGCTGCATGTATTGCCAGCAGCCGCTCCAGCAGCGGCTGCAACAGATCCAGCCGTAGCGCATTCGCGCCGTCGGACTTCGCATGCGTCGGGTCGTCGTGCACTTCCAGAAACACGCCGTCGACACCGGCAGCCACCGCCGCCCGCGCCAGTAGCGGAATGAACTCCGGCTGTCCGCCGCTTACCCCATTGGCCGCCGAAGGCTGCTGCACTGAGTGGGTTCCGTCAAACACCACCGGCGCCATCGAGCGCATGACCGGCAGAGAGCGATAGTCCACCACCAGCGTGTTGTACCCGAAGCTCGCCCCGCGTTCCGTCAGAAACACGCGCTCATTTCCCGTCGAACGAACTTTTTCTACCGGATGCGCCATATCCCACGGCGCCACAAACTGTCCCTTTTTGATGTTGATTGCGCGCCCGGTTTTTCCCGCTGCCACCAGCAGGTCCGTCTGCCGGCAGAGGAACGCCGGAATCTGTAACACGTCCACGGCTTCGGCCGCCATTTCGCAGTGCGCCGGCTCGTGCACATCGGTCAGGACTGGTAAGCCTGTGTCCTTGGCGAGCCGGCCAAGGATCTTTGTGCCTTCCACCAGCCCCGGACCGCGAAAGCTCTTTACGCTCGTCCGGTTCGCCTTGTCGTAGCTTGCTTTGAAAATGTAGGGAACGCCCAGGTCGCTGGTGATCCGCTGAATGGCCTCTGCCATCCGCCGCACATGCGCTTCGGACTCAATGACGCATGGCCCGGCAATCAGAAAAAGCTGCCCCTCGCCCACACGGACAGGGCCGATTTCAAAAGAATGACTCACGAAGCCGATTCTATCGCGACGAGTTCTCTCCTGCTCAATCCTCAGCCTCTTCGATTCGGCGCTTTAACTTGGCTGTCATCCAGAAGCCTTGCGAGATACCTGCACCGGCCAGTACGAGCCAGCCGATTAGATCCCACAATGATTCCCTGCGGCCCTCGTGCGTCATCCATGATGGCAGGCTTGGCTTGAGGTAAAACCATAGAAAAACTCCCAGCGTGATGAATGCCAGAATGAGGGCGTGCGGTATCAGCGTCTTCGCGACATAGCCGGGAACCTGGGAGTTCCCGAAGAGATCATTGGAGTCTTTGAAAGCTGATCCAAAAGCACGGCAGAACACATAGACGGTATAAGATCCCGCTATTGCGACGTACCAACTCCAGGGATGATCCTTAAAAGGGAAGTACAGCAGACAGAAGACAATGCCCGCCGGGACGTGCGCCCATGGTCCGAGCCACCATGAGGATTTCTTCTCGTCTTGAACAGGTTTCGTTTCGGTTTCAGTATCCTCGAACACCGTCTTGCCCGCTCTCCGCGAAATCTAACGAACCGCTTCGACCGCCTTCGTCTTTTCCATACCCCGTTCCACGCGGTTCTTGTAGCTAGCCGCAATAAATTCCCGGAACAGCGGATGCGGCTCCAGCGGCTTCGACTTGAACTCGGGATGGAACTGGCAGCCGATGAAGTACGGATGCTCCGGCAACTCCACAATCTCCACATACGTCGAGTCAGGCGTCGATCCGCTGATCTGCAGTCCGCCCCCCGTCAACAGCGCTTCATACTCGCGGTTGAATTCGTAGCGATGCCGGTGCCGCTCGCTGATCTCGGTTGCGCCGTAGACGCGATATGCCAGCGTCTCCGGCTGAATCACGCATGTCCACGCGCCCAGTCGCATGGTGCCGCCCATCTCTTCCACGCCTAGCAACTCGCGCAGCTTGTAGATCACGCGATGTTGCGTCGCCGGATCGAACTCGCTCGAGTTCGCATCCTTCAGTCCGCACACATTGCGTGCATACTCAATGCACGCTGTCTGCATCCCGAGGCAGATGCCGAAGTAGGGAACCTTTTTCTCGCGCGCATACTTGATCGCGTTGAGCATCCCCTCGATGCCGCGCTTGCCAAATCCGCCCGGCACCAGGATTCCGTCGAACCCCTCAAGCTGTGTCTCGTAGCTCCGATCCTCGGGCGCCTTCGATTCCAGCCCCTCGGCCTCGATCCACGTGACACACAGCTTCAAATTGTGCGCCAGTGCCCCATGCGTCAGCGCTTCTTTGAGCGACTTGTAGCTGTCTTCGTACTCCACGTATTTGCCCACAATCGCGATCGAGACGTCATCTTTCGGGTGATAACAGCGATCGACGAGATCCTTCCACTTGCTCAGGTCAGCTTCTGGAGCCTCCTTGTGCAGGTACTTCAGGATCAGCCCATCCAGACCCTCCTGCGCGAAGTTCAGCGGAACCTCGTAGATCGAAGGAACTGTCGTCGCCCCGATCACCGCGCGCTCCTCCACGTTGCAGAACGCGGCAATCTTCTGGCGCATATCGCGGCTCAGGTTGCGATCGCTGCGGCACAACAGGACATCTGCCTGTATCCCGATCGAGAGCAGTTCCTTTACCGAGTGCTGCGTCGGCTTGGTCTTCAGCTCCTGCGCGGCCGCGATCCACGGCACCAGCGTAAGGTGAACGAACACCGTATTCTCGCGACCCAGTTCCTGCCGCATCTGGCGAATGGCTTCGAGGAAAGGCAGAGATTCGATATCGCCTACCGTCCCGCCGATCTCCACGATGGTCACGTCCGCGCCGTTGGCTGAGACCTTGCGCATCGCGTTCTTGATCTCATTGGTCACATGCGGAATCACCTGCACCGTCTTGCCCAGGTAGTCCCCACGCCGCTCCTTCAGGATGATCTGCTCGTAAATCCGGCCCGTCGTCAGGTTGTTATCGCGAGACAGCGGAGCATGGGTGAACCGCTCATAGTGCCCCAGGTCCAGGTCAGTCTCGGCGCCGTCGTCGGTCACAAAGACCTCGCCATGCTGGAACGGCGACATCGTTCCCGGATCGACGTTCAGATAGGGGTCGAACTTCATCAGATTTACGCGAAGGCCGCGGCTCTCCAGCAGGCAGCCAATGGATGCGGCCGCAAGGCCCTTGCCTAAGCTGGACACAACTCCACCCGTTACAAAGACATACTTTGCCGACATCGATGCGACCTCGCTATTTGATTGTTGGGTTTGGATGTACCTGGTGGGCACAGTCAAGTATGGCAGAAAATCAGTTCCTGTTAAACCAGAAAATGGACATCGGCCTGCTTTGCCTCTACCCAACTTGGCGTAAACGTAAATATTTCAAAAGCTTTCACCGATTCCTGAGCCGGCCTTCGAATTCACCTTGCCACTATGCTGTGGAGAATCCACGTGATCGGCAACACCGTATGACCAAATCCCGCGGCCCGCATCGCCGGTCAGAATCTCCATACTCTAGCCGACGGCTCCTCTCTCGAGATTGAAACAATCATCCCGCACCTCTTCGAAGCGAGCTTGTCGCGTGCAATGGCAATAATTTGTTTTCAATGCTTTGCAGTACGAAGAGTGCTACTATTCGGTTCCATCAGAGACATCAGACGAAAGTTCATGAAAAGGACTCGCCTTCCTCGCGCGGGTCATCCCTGAATGATTCTTCAAACCCAGGCTGGAGATTAGCGATGACTGTCTTGTTCTTGAGCCGTCCTTCACCGCGAGCCGTCCTGATGGCCGCCGCCCTTGTTTTCGCGTCCGTCTGCTCGTCAAGCGCCCAATCCACAGCGTCCAAACCTCCTGCGTCTAGTTCTCCCGCGGCATCTGGCACCACGACCGGATTCGCTATTGAATCCGAGATGCTGACCTACACCGCAATGGACTCCCAAGCTCAATCGGTTGCTTGCGGCATTGCACGGAACGTCGGAGCAGCCGATGACAAGTGCTCACCGCGAGCAAGCTCAGGCCCTGGCGCAGGCATCGTCGTTGTGGCTTCCCCGTCCAGCGCTCTTTCGGAATTTCAGCTTTGGCGCACAGACATTTCAACTATGAAGATGCTTACGCTGCGTGCCAACCATTACTGCCCCCAAAATGCAAAAGATCGAGGCGCGACGGCTTCCACATCCCTGGGTTCCACAATCCTCTCCATGATCCCCGGAGGGCAGGCATTATCATTTGCGCAAGCCCTCTTTTCCAGTTCCTCTGAAAGCAATCCGGTCGAAGGGAACATTGGAGATCAGGCTCTTGTCGCGGACATCGGCGGACACTTGAGGGCACTCGGCTTGTCGGTCGTTATTCCCGACACGTATATGCCGCACTCGCTTGCCGCGGTGGACAATGCGCATTCGCCGTTTATGTCGAACTTCGCGGCTCTGCTCAAAGCCCGCGATTGTCTTACCGCAACTCTCGCTCAAAAGCAGCCGGACCACACCGCGTCGCCGGATGTGGAACATGCTCCACCCGCGGCTGAGAAAGACCAGCAGTCTGAAAGCGACAAGCAGGCCATCGGCCAGGCGATTGATGCATTTTTGAAATCTCTTGCTGACGTGCATGTCCCCACGCCCCCTGCATCGTCGTCCGGCACAACTCCTCCGCCTGAGCCAGTCATTTCTCACCTCAACGCGGTGCTTCGTGCGGATGGCCTCGCGCAGGAACTCAGTTCTGCCTCCAGTGACAGCCAGTCGGGCGAGAACGGCACCTGGTATTTTCTCTGGCTCAAAGCGCTGGAATCCGGCGGAACGGTGGCAAAGACTGGAAACGCCATATTAGGCAACAAGACCAATTTCAGTGGCGGCGCAGTGGGAACCTATTCCCTCTTTCGTCTCAGTGGAAATGTCGTGTGCTCGGGAGTCTTCTATAACTATGCGGGGCCCATGCAAATGAGCCAGATTGCGAAGTTGCTCAATGGCAGCGCGGAGGCGCCTCCTGCGGGAAGACTGGTTGGCGGCTGCGCCCCTGGTCAATTGTGACTGTATTTCGATGGGCTGCGGAGATTCATGCTTTCGAGAATCTGAGTCAACCTCTTAGAGCCGTTAACAGCACTGCTCTCAGGATGTATACTCCCCGTGTTTATCGATATCACTAGGGGTGTGCCCAATGCTGGAATTCCAATACCTTCGGCATCGAATGGTTGGATTGGCCGCAGTTTCGGTACTCACTACCGCAGTCTCATTCGGTCAGGCGACCGCTCCAGAAGCGCCGACGGCGCCGCAGTCTGCTGCAAGCGGGGTCGGTGGGGTTGCATGCAGTCCAATTGCCGAATCCAGCATTCCCGTAAACAGTACCGTTGAAGCCAAGGTCACGGGGCTCAACTCGGCACATTTGAAGCCGGATAAGGAAATCTGGTTCAACGTTGCCCACGGGGTGATCTATCAGGGCTGCACACTTGAAGCCAATGCGGTTGTGTATGCGCGGATCGTGTCCTCAACGTCTTCAAAAACCCCGGGTCCATCGGAGCTTTCGCTGGACTTTAATCGTGCCGATTGCGCAGGGCACGACAAGAAGCCATTCAAGCTGAGGATCATTGCGATCATCGGGCCGCCGGGTGAGTCGCACAGAATGCACAATGATATGCCAACTGAGGTCACCGGAAAGGGAAGGCAGATCGATGATGCTGTGGCGGGAACCAATGCCCTCGACATGGATCTGAATCCCGGCGGGCCGCCGCATACCGTGCATCCGGGAATTGTGGTGGATGCCCCCAAGTTGAAGTTGGAGCCAACCGCGGGACCGGGATGCAGTGACAAAATCTCGAGCACCGAAAACAGAGTTCAACTTGGCCCGGGATCGGAACTGATTCTGGCGGTGACTGAGTTGCGGCAAACCGGATCACCACCGGCTTCGGGCGCCCAGTAGCCGGCAGAGGCCGCACAGGCCTAATTGTGTTCTTGCATCGTGATCACAACTTTCCCGCATGCGTGTCCTTCTTCCAGATATCGCATCGCCTGCGGGACTTCGCTCAAGTTGTAGCACCGGTCAATTACCGGAGTGATATCTCCGCTGGTCATCAATTGGCTCAGGAGTTCCAGGTCTTCTTTCCTTCGTTTCGCCAGAATCCCGACCAGCTGCTGGCTCGTGAACCACCCGAGCACGAGCTGCTTGATCATGCCAACCAGTAGATGACTTGCCGGCGTCTCCGGACCGCCTCCGCCACACGCAATGAATACTCCCCTGGGATTCAAGACGCGCCGGAATTCCGCGAGCGACCGGTTCCCAACCAGATCGAAAATAACCTCGTAGCGCTCGCTGCTGGCCGCGAAATCCTCACAGGTGTAGTCAATCACCTTTTGTGCGCCGATTCCGCGCACAAGATCCACGTTGCGTGTGCTGCAAATGCCCGTGACCTTAGCGCCCATCCACTTGGAAATCTGCACCGCAAATATGCCCACGCCCCCAGACGCGCCGTTAATCAGGACTGCCTGCCCCGATTGAATCTTCCCTTTGTCTCGAAGGGCCTGGAGCGCCGTGAGTCCCCCGATCGGAACCGCGGCCGCCTGCTCGTAAGTCATGTTCTGCGGTTTCAGTGCGACGAACGACTCAGAGGCAGATACATATTCAGCAAATGCCCCGTCGACTGCGCCGAACACACTGTCTCCCGGCTTCAAACCCGCCACGGCGGCGCCCGCCAGTTCCACTTCTCCGGCAACGTCTGCGCCGAGTCTCGTACGTTTTGGTTTCTGTAACCCGGCAAACACACGGACAAACGAGGGCACACCTCTCATCAAGTGCCAGTCCAGCGGATTCACCGCCGCCGCGCGCACTCTAATGAGAACCTCATGTCCCGCAGGAACTGGCTTTGGCACCTCTTCAAGCTTCAACACGTCCGCCGCACCGTATTCGCGATACACGATAGCTTTCATCGGAGATCCCTGCCTCGCACGACAAGCAAAGCATAGTCCATCGCGGTGAAGGCTCCGTGCGCGCCATCACCTGCCAGTTGCCGCCTCAGGCCTTGTTAAAGCTGCCGTCATGCCTTAAGCCTGATAGCATTTCTCCATGTTCAGGATTTCCCCTCGCAAAGCCCTTTCCCCCACTCTCACTTCCGGCGCCGTTTTCGTCCTGGCCGCCCTGACCGTTGCGCCGACATACGCGCAAACCGACTCAGCGCAGAGCTCCCCTGATCGCGCCCACACGGAAGAAGTGTTGCGTGGGCTGAATCGCGGACGAGGCTTTGGGCAGGTTGCGATTTCGCCCGACGGGAGCAAGTTGGCGTGGATCGACGGCGGCCGCGGGGGGGCGGAGATCCGTGTGGCGTCTCCGACCGACCTGACAAAGAGCGAGCGCGTTACGGCGGCAACCAAGCCCGATCAGCACTGCCGCGAAGGCGAGATTGCCTGGGAGCCGGATTCGAAAGGCCTCGCGTTCTTCTCAGACTGTGCGGATCCTTCCGAGCACCAGGTCGACCTCTATCTCTCCAAACTGGACGGGAACCCGGCGAAGAAGATCACCGCGCTGAAGGGCCTCCCGAACGCACCGGCATTTTCTCCCGATGGCAGCAAGATCGCATTCCTCTACGTCGAAGGCGCAACGAGGCCGGCTGGTGCACTGGCGGCCATGAAGCCGCCGTCAGGTGTAATTGGCGAGGATGGAGTTGAGGTGCAGCGCGTGGCCATGGCGCGCACTGATGCCGATGCGGCTGCCCCAACGCTGGTGACGCCCGCTAACCTGCATGCCTACGAATTCGACTGGGCGCCCGACTCCAACGGCCTGGCTTACGTCGCGGCTGATCCGCCGGGTGAGAACAACTGGTGGGTAGCCAAGCTGTACACGCAGACCCTGAACAGCCAGCCGAAGCCGATCCTGGCACCCGCCGAAGTATCGGGTCCGCTGCACGGGTTGCAGATCGCCGTTCCCCGTTGGTCGCCGGACGGCAAGACCATTGCCGTTATCGGTGGATTGATGAGCGATCAGGGATCCACCGGCGGCGATGTCTGGATCGTGCCGGCCGAAGGCGGAGCGCCGCGAGATCTGACCCAGGGGCGACCCACCTCTCCCGCCTGGATCGAGTGGGGCTCCAACGAATATCTGTTCGTCAGCGAACTGGCGGGCGGCAATAGCCAGCTGATTCGCTATAAGCTCTATGGCGATCGCACCGGAAACGGGCAAGTGACCTTCGGTTCACCGATCTTCTCGATTCCAGGCAGTGTGGGCGACGGTCGCATGGAGATGAGCTTGTCATCTGCCGCAGACCGCTCCATGTTCGTGTTCGGCGCGAGTTCATTCGACCATCCCCGCGAAATCTACGCAGCCAAGCCGGGCACGGTCATGACCTCCGGCCTCGAAGGCGTCATGCAGATCTCGCATTTCAACGACGGCGTCCAGCCGGCGTGGGGCAAGTCTGAATCGCTGAGTTGGAAGAGCGACGGATTCCGTGTACAGGGCTGGCTGCTTCTGCCCAAAGACTACGACCCTAACAAGAAGTATCCGCTCATTGTCGAAGTCCACGGCGGTCCTGCCGCAGCAGTTACAGCGCGTTGGGGAGGCGGTGGCGGGCTCAGTTCCACGGCGTTCTCGGCGCTGGGATACTTTGTCCTTGAGCCCAATCCGCGGGGCAGCTATGGTCAGGGCGAGGCCTTTACCCAGGCCAACCGCAAAGACTTTGGCTACGGCGACCTGCGTGACATCCTTGCCGGCGTGGATACCGTACTGGCGAAGTATCCGGTCGACCCGCAAAGAGTCGGAGTTACCGGCTGGAGCTACGGCGGGTTTATGACCATGTTTGCCGTTACCCAGACCAATCGCTTCAAGGCCGCCGTGTCCGGCGCCGGTCTATCGAACTGGCAGAGCTACTACGGAGAGAACTCGATTGACCAGTGGATGATTCCGTATTTCGGTGCCTCGGTCTACGACGATCCTGCGGTCTACGCCAAAAGCTCCGCCATCAACTACATCAAGCAGGCAAAGACTCCGACGCTGGTGGTCGTTGGCGACCGCGACGGAGAATGTCCCGCGCCACAGTCGTATGAGTTCTGGCACGCCCTGCGCGACGAGCATGTGCCCACACAGTTGGTCGTGTATCCCAACGAAGGACATGGATTTGTAAATCCTGATCACCGGCGCGATGTGATGGACCGAGCCGTTGAGTGGTTCGCGAAATACATGCCGGCAACCCAGTCAAGGGCACAGACCAGTTCAGCTGGCCGATGACCGGGTTTTTGCTCTCCAACGCGACGCTGGCGAGTCTATCAAAATACAAGCAATCAGACAGGACAGGTTGGAGCCGGACTCCCATCCTGTCCTGATACACTTTTCTTTGGAGCAAATCGAGCGTGTTCTGTCGACCGGCTGCATGGTGTGGACGAATGCCGAAGGCCGGTAGCCTGCGCGCAATGAGCCAGGTCCAGGCCAGCGTCGGGCACAAGACAGGCTCGCTTTTAACACAAATTTCTTAACGCATTCGGAGAGACCGTTCCGCGGTTCGATCGGGCGGGGCGGGGAGGATTCATGCGGCGGTATCTGACGCTTGTTTTCATGCTGTTTCTGGCAATTCCAGCGGGGATAACTTTCTCCGGCTGCTATCGAAACCCTGCAGGAAACTATTGCAACGGTCTCGGCTACGGATTGAAGAATACGGATGTTTATGCGATAGACCTGGAACCGAAAACGACAGGTGTATCGTTGGCCTTCGGACAGACCCGGCAAATCAATGCGCCCTCCGCGACTACCTGCAAGGGTACGACCGCCAATGTTTCGGGCTACACCTACGCCACCACGAACAACCAGATACTGGATATCACGACCGGGGGCAATATGTGCGCCGGCACATGGAACCGCAATTCCGGGGGCGGCATTCCGGACTTCACCATCTGCAGCCCTCCCAATCCGCTGCCCAATTCCGGTGGACTGCCGTACGCAACGGCATTTATCTCAGCCTCCGCCAATTCGATAGTCTCCAACCCCGTTGAGGTATACATTCATGCGGAGGTTAGTTCAGTAACGCTAGCAACCTCGGGAACAGTGGCGGGAACCCAGCAGTGCTATTCGCAGGGCACAAGCGCCCAATTGGATTCTGAGGCGTGCTACGTCTCGGGTGGCACGCAGTATGAATTCTGCGCCCCTGCCACGGTTTCGCCGGCAAACTATGCCTGCGCCTTGCCCAGTGGCGTAACCTCGGTTCCCAGTTGCACAAATTCAATTGGTACCCTGACCTACACGGTCGGTACCACATCGATAGCGTCGCTGAACAGTGCGACCAACGTCATTACCGCGGCGCAGCCGGGAACAACCGCGATTACCGCGTCGGTCGCGGGTTCGGGAGCTTCGGCAGGATATTTCAGCACCTGCCCGCCGAAATCGATCTCGGTCACGCTTAACGGCAGCACAAATGCAACCGTGACGCAGGGAATCACGCAGAACCTGCAGACGACTGTGCTTGACACCAATGGTCTGCCGATTACCGGCCTGACGCTGGATTACCAGTCCACCAATCCGTTGGACATCACCGCTGGCGCCTCCGGATCGGTCGTGCCTTCGTTCCCGGGCCACGCATCGGTTTACGCCATCTGCCAGCCTTCCACCTGCAATCCTTCGCCGATCAATCAGGTGGGACTATTTGGAACAGGGCTGTCGATTTCAAGCGATGCCTTGAACATCACCACGCCAGGAACAGCCAGCTCCTATGTATGGTTTTCGGCCCCCGGCCAGTCGCAGTACTTTGTGCCCTACGATTTGGTCGGAAATACACTCGGGTCGACCGTGCGTCTGCCGTACGTTCCAAACTCCATGGTGATGGACCAACTCGGAAGCAATCTTTACTTCGGCTCCTCCCACGCCTTGATGACGTTCAGCACATTGAGCGACGCATTGGTGGGGACGCCGAATACCTCGCTTCCAGGCGTAGTACTTGCAGTTTCTCCCAATGACGCTCAGGTTCTCATCAACGATCCAATCCGCCGCGTCTTCTACATCTACAACACCGCGGGCACGGTTGCCGGGACCTTTACCGGCGTGGGGAATTCGGCCGTATGGACACCGGATTCGAAGACGCTGTACATCAGCGACAGCGCCTCGCTCGGCGCGAATCACTCCGATACGTTATACGTCTACAATGCCAACACAGGGTTTACAACCTACGATCTGTCTTCATCCGGTGGCGCAACAAACGTTGCTCTCACCGTCCCCAGCGTCGGAGCTTACCTCAGCGGCAATCCCACGGTTGCGCACACCTGGTGCCCGTCCGGTAGCTCCAGCAACTACGCCAGCCTCGTGTTCTATCCGCAAGGTGACTCGGTGCCAGTTCAGACCGACACCCTGGCCTCAACCGCTGACGGACTGCACATGCTGGGCGCAGCCATCGTGGGTGGTGGAGTGCAGTTGTCTGACATCAATGTGTCGATTCCATTCGTTCCACTCAGCGGTACCGCTACCGGTGGGACCTCGAAACCCGTTAATCTGCCGTTGTCCTGTCCGCAGTCCGGGCAGACCTTGGAGCCGCTGATGATTGACCATCCGTCTCCGCCGACGCAGCAGGCGGTCAGCGGAATCAATGCGACGGCGGTCAATCAGATTGTTACTTCGCGTGCCGTGAACCTGGCGTTCTTGACGTATACCGGCACCTCTCCGGGCGCCAAGCTGCCCTACTACATGACAGGCACAGCCGGCGCGGCGGGAACGTTGAACTACGTTACGCTTACCGGCGGCACCGCAGTCACCGCGCCGCTTGTGGGCGCCTTCAGCCTCGACGATTCGCTCTTCTTCGTCTCCACAGCCGGCGATAACCTTATTCACTTCGTGAATACGACGACGCTGCAGGATATGCAGCAGATCAATCCCAACCTGCCTGCGTGCGCGCCTGGCTCCGACCCCGATTGCCTCATCACGACGCCCACAACCAACAGCGTTCCCACAACCGCGATTGCGGTGAAGCCGCGCCCCACCACATAGCTTTTAACCCGCATCCATGAATAAAGGCCGGCATGCATAGCCGGCCTTTTTCCTGCCTCCGATTCTGAACTCAATGCCAGCGGCTGCGATGAAAAGAGGAGCCGCCGAAGCACGATAGAATCAAAGCATGATCAAGGGAATCTCCATCCTTCGTCCTGCCACCAACGCCGCTGTATACGAGCGATTGAGCGGCTTTTTTGAAGCGATGGGATTCGCGAAAGGCTCGGGATGGAAAGACGCCGCCAGCATGGGGGCTTCGTTCCTCGCGCCGCTAGGGAACCTTGAATTCGTTCATGGTAAGTTTCCCTCGGTATCGGATGTGATGGTCGAGGTGACGTCCCTCGATTCCGCACATCAATCCGCGGAACGCTGGCTTCAGGCAAACGGCGGCGACGCGGCGGTTGCCCGGCTATCGCCAGTTTCCGACACCGATTGGAAGTCGCGCCTCTTCACAGTCGAACCAGAGCCCGGTTTTGACTTCACCTTCTGGGCGTGGACTGATCCCGCCAGGGGAAAACCGATCGCCGTTGAAGGCGACCTATCCGCGGAAGGAATGACGTTTGCTATCGTGGTAGCGCGCTGGAATGCGGTCATCACCGATCGCCTGCTTGACGGCGCTCTTGATGCCTTGATGCGCAGCGGCGCCAAACGCGCCGACATTGCGGTCGTCCGCGTACCGGGCGCCTGGGAAATTCCTGCCGCCGCACGATCCATCGCAGAGCAGCACAGAGTCGACGCCATCGTGACCCTCGGTTGCCTGCTCCGCGGCGAAACAGCCCACTACGAAGCGATCTACAACGAAGTGGCGCGCGGCATCGGCCAGGCGCAACAGGAAACAGGCCTGCCACACAGTTTTGGCGTGCTCACCTGCGAGACCCTCGAACAGGCGCTGAATCGCGCGGGCATCAAGGCGGGGAACAAAGGATTTGAAGCCGCCATTGCGGCCATTGAGATGGTGAGCCTGCAGCGCAAGCTCGCGGAAAGCGGGAAAGCTTGACCGCAGGTACTCGACGCAAATCTCGCGAACTCGCGATGCAGATGCTCTTTCAGGCGGACATCGGCAAGCATACTCCGGACCAGGTGCGCGCCACCTTCTGGAAGTCAGTCGATGCAGTCGAGCCGGAGGTTCGCGGCTTTGCCGAAGATCTTTTCAACTCATCGCTCGCCCATCAGGAACAGATCGACGAGCTTCTCGTGGCGAACTCCCGTCATTGGCGGCTCGAACGCATGCCGGCAGTCGATCGCAACCTGCTGCGCATGGCCGTGGGAGAAATGCTGGCATTCAAATCGACACCTTTCCCAATCGTCATCAACGAAGCGCTGGAGATCGCAAGACGCTATTCCGCGCCGGAATCGATCAACTTCCTCAATGGCATCCTCGACGCCATTGCGCGAAGCCTCCTGCCCAAATAGGTTGCTCGCAAAGGTGCGCGAGACGGTCGCATTGCTTCCAAACACGGATGGAGCCGGGCTTTACAACTGATTCTGCTGCGACGGCGTCCAATGCCAAGAGAACCGGGGACGACAACGCTCTTCGGCGATCAGTCTTTTTCTTCGTCGCATGGCGCGCGCTCCAAATTCTGCGCGCAGGCACATTTGCGGCGTAACATGGTGTTTTGATAGGCTCAGGCTTCTTGGATACTGGGCAAAAGGAGATATAGGTTATGAGCGAAGATTCAAGCAAGGGTCAAGGAGTGGCGTGGTTTCTGGCTGGACTAGGTGTGGGCGCATTAATCGGCATCCTCTATGCTCCGAAAAGCGGTCGCGAAACGCGTGAAGATCTTGCACAAGGCGCCCGGGAAGGTACCGAGTATCTGCGTGCCCGCAGTCGCCAGGCCGCCGAACAGGTAGGTCAGATTGTCGACAAGGGCAAAGAGCAGGTCAGCCAATACGTCGGGCGCGGACGCGAAGTGGTGGATCGCGGCCGGGCGCAATGGGAAGACTTCGTCGAACGCGGCAAGAACCTGGTGCAGGACCAGACCAGCCGCGTGGGTGCTGCTGTTGAGGCGGGTAAAGAGGCCTATCAGGCTAACGCCAAGCCGACTGAGCCCACGGCCTGATCGCTGAACAGAGCCTGAACCGGATCAAGTTCAGGCTCTCTTCACTTCCTTAAGAAATGGACCCGCTGCGAAGATTCAGGAAGAATATCTGGGAATCGGCGCATCGGATCTGCTGTCGGCGTTCTCTCATTTTTTCGAGAGGCGCTAAACGGGCCCATCAAGCGTAGGATCACCTCGTCGGTGCCGCAATGAATAATGAAACAACTCTGCTCGTGATTTTTGTTGGCATCACCGGATTCGCCCTCGTGGTCCAGGCGATCGTGATGCTTGTTGCCTTCATGACGATGCGCAAGACCATCATCTCTCTGCACGAGGATGTAAAGGAACTTCGCACTACCGCGATGCCGATCCTCGAGAGATCTCGCGAAACTCTGGACAGGGTCGCTCCAAAGATCGAGTCAGTTGCCGATGATGTGGCCGAAGTCACGCGTGTCCTGCGGCAGCAGAGTCTCGAGTTCCAGGCTGTTGCCGGTGATGTTCTCGATCGCGTGCACCGCCAGACGAGCCGCGTCGACAACATGTTCACGAATGTAGTCGATGGCGTTGAGCACGCAAGCAATGTGGTTGCCGATTCCGTTGCCAGACCGATCCGCCAGGTAGCCGCAATGCTGGCCGGCGCCAAGGCTTTTTTAACCGTGCTGGCAACTGGCCGCCGCCCCGACCAGCAGCCCGAAGTGACCGCCGATCAGGACATGTTTGTGTAGGCTGCGCTGTTTCACACGATCTAAAAGCATCAAGGCCGGATGAATCGCACTCCGGCCTTCGTGTTTGTGCGAAAAACTATTGCAGATCGATCTGCAAAACCTGGATCGAGTAACCCGGCAGCGTCAGCGAAAACTTGCTGCTCACGTCGTGCAATGTCGATTCAACCGGCACTAGCCGATTCGGGGCATCGATGCTGTTCGTCTCCTGCGTGTCGTGCGCGCTCAGGCGAATCAGCTTCGCATTCGCCGCAACATGCACGTCCGGTATCGCAAGCTGAACCGCCTGCGGCTCCGACGACGCGTTCACCAACTTAAGATAAAGCTGCTTCTTCGCCGTGTTCATCGTTGCAGAGTAGAAGAACTTCGCCCCGCCATTCTCCAGTTTCGAAGCCACGGTGTGATCGCCAAGATATAACGCGAACAGCACCTGAGCGTAATACGCGGGCGAGCCGTAACTCTTCATCGCGTCGTAGCCGATCAGGTCCGTTTCCCACTGCATGCCGCCTGGATTCACGTTGACCAGCAGCGGCGCATACGAAGCCATCACAATCAGATCGCTATTGCGTTCCAGGCCCGTCATCCACGCGGCATCGCCCAGCGCAGCGCCCATGTTCGGCGTCGGAGAGCCCTCGCGCGTTGCCCACTCGCCCACGAAGATTTTCGGCCCGTTGCGATCAACTTTGTCATAATGCGTCGCGTCGGCAAAGTTCTGCGTTGCGCGTACGTAGTAGTGATCGTCCTGCACGTCCGGCTTCATGTTCTTCAAAGGCATCGTCGCGATCAACTGCAGGTCGGAATATTTCGCCTTGATGGCCTTGTAGAACTGCGCATACCGGTCTTCGTAGCTGCCTGACTTATCGAAATTGTCTTCGTTGCCAATTTCAACGTAGGTCAGCTTGAATGGTGCCGGGTGGCCGTCCTTCACGCGCTCCGCGCCCCACTTCGTTTCCGGACCGCCGGTCACGTATTCAAGTTCATCGAGAGCGTCCTGCACATAAGGTTCGAGATCGGAGCCGGGGTTCACATGCTCCTGTGCTAGTGAGTATCCCGCATACACCGCGAGTACGGGCTGCATGCGCAGGTCTTCACACCACTCCAGGAACTCGAGCAGTCCCATACCATCCGACGATTGGTAATTCCAAGGGCTGCGATGCGTCGGACGATCCACCAACGGACCGATGGTCTTCTTCCACTCGAAGCGCTCCTTGATGTGATCGCCTTCAAGATAGTTGCCGCCCGGCATGCGCAGAAACGCCGGATGCATGGCTGCCAGCTTCTCCATCAGGTCGATGCGGTTGCCATTGGCGCGGTTGTGATACGTAGGCGGGAAGAGCGAAACCAGTTGCAGCCAGAGCGTGCCCGCATGGCCTGCCGAGATCGCAAGGTGATTCGAAGCCGACGCCTCGATCGCGCCGGTCTTGAGAACAAAAGTGAATTGCTTCCAGTCGCTGCCAATCCCGGTCACCGTAGCGGAGGCAACCGCGTTGCCGGTGTTGTCATTCACGAGCTTCACAGTAACTGGTCCGAGGCCTGCGGAGTCCGCCTTCGCATAGAAAGAGCCCTTGTATTCGGTGTCATGGTGGAGTGCCATGCCCCACCAGCCGCCATTCAGCACGCCTGCCTGGTTATGCGCATCGGCCCGTTCGATCTCGATCTTCAGGCTCCTGGGTAGCGCAGTGCTCGGCCCCGTGGAGTTGTCGGTCTCAATCTTCGCCCGCGCGTTGCCGTCTTCGAGGAGGTACCAGTAAAGAAGGCCGCTCCAGTCGCTGCGAAACGTCCGGTTGCGTACCATCTCTGCGTACAGTCCGCCGTCGTAGGAGTAGTTGATTTCCTCCGTCATCAATCCGTACAGCGTTGGGCTGACCGCAGAGACTGGCTGCTCCGGATGAAGAGTCATCGTCGCCGGAGCGTTTTGACCATATGCGACAACGGTCGCAGCGGCAACTACAGTGATCGCCAGGCTGCGGGCGAACGCTTTCTCAAGTATCAAGATTCCTCTCCGAAAAGAATGCCGGGCCAGTATAACGCGCAGATCGTGCAATCGATGGCGAGAAGCTAGCGCCGCGCGAAGAGCTTGCCCCAATTCACGATGATGCGAGCCTGAAACTGAGCTTCGGGGCTGTTGTTCAAGTCGAGTTGCTGGGTCGCGAGTTCCATCTGACCATTGCGAAAAGGAATGATGAGGCCTTCCTCAACGCCGGCCGTCTGCTGACCGGCGGTGAACTCGTGCTGAGCGCCGAGAAAGAACGCGGTACCGCGTTCGTCCAGCGTGCGGTAGTAGTCGAATGTGCCCACATAATCGCTGCGCGGATTAGCTGCGGAGACGGCCACGCCTGCAGTCCATGTGATATTCACGATGGCCAGATTCTTTCCCCATCCATACTGCGGCGCTGCAGTGGCGCCTACACGGCCACCATCCGTGTCGCGAATGAAGGCCGTACCGCGAGGCGAGAGAGTGAGCTCAAATCCACGCTTTTCGAAGACCTTCTGACGAACGACAAAGTCGAGCCGATCCCCGAAATGCGTCACACGGTTATTGTTCGCGGATTCGGAATCAAGAAGGTTGGCGAGCACGCTGATATCGGTGTTGCCGTGGGGAAGCGCGAGGGTTACGACAGCCGGCAAATAGGAGCCGTCATCGAGCCAGAGGAAGCCCGTTTCGGTCTCGACACAACCAGCGCAAATCGGCGGAGGACTGAAAACAAAAGTCGTGCCGAAATCGGAGACTGAGGCATTCAACGGTTGGCACGGTGCCTGCTGCGCCAGTGCGCGGGACCGGCCTTGAAGGCAAATAGTAAGACAAAGCGAGAACAGGAGCGAGCAGATGAGTTTTCGATTCAGCAGAAACGATCTTGAGCGGATGGAGGCTCCGCCATCATGGCATTCGTGGTGGCTAAAGAATCCATCCACCGCCGACAACCTCGTCCCTGTCATAAAACACGGCCGACTGCCCCGGCGTTACCGCGCGTTGCGGCTCATCAAAGGTTGCGAGCACTTCGGCTCCTGTTACGGGCTCGAGTGTGGCCCAAGCCGGCTCGTGACGATGGCGAATCTTCGCCTTGACTCGCATCGGGCCAGTCAGCTCCGCAATGCTGATCCAGTTCAGCCGGTTTGCACGCAAGGTTTTCGTTGCGAGCTCGGCATCGGCACCCACCGTCACTCTATGGTTCGCAGGATCGATATTCAACACGTAGAGCGGCGAAGGTGAGGACACCTTCAGTCCCTTGCGCTGCCCAACGGTGAAGCTGGAAATGCCCTCGTGCTGCCCCAGCACCTCGCCAGTTGACGCAACCAGTTCCCCAGCCGTGTCCGGCATCGCCTCGCCCTGCTCCTCAAGATAAGCCGCGAGAAAGTTCTGATACGAGCCGCCGGGAATGAAGCAGATCTCCTGCGAGTCCGGCTTCTCGGCCAGCGTCAAGCCCTTTTGCCGCGCCACTTCGCGCACTTCGGGCTTGGTCATGTGCCCCAGCGGAAACAGCGTGTGCGCGAGCTGCGCCTGCGTGAGGCCAAACAGAAAATATGTCTGGTCTTTGGCGAGGTCCGCAGGCCGCTTCAGGATCCACCGCTGACGCACCGGGTCATACTCATTCACCGCGTAATGCCCTGTAGCGATGCTCTCCGCGCCAATCGACCGCGCCGTCTTCAAAAGCTGATCGAACTTCAGATGGTTGTTGCAGAGCGAGCAGGGAATCGGCGTGCGCCCGGCCAGGTATTCCGACACGAACGGCCGCACTACATCCTGCTCAAACCGCTCTTCCTGATTCACTACGTAATACGGAATCCCAAGGTGCTCGGCGACGCGCCGCGCGTCATACACATCGTCCAGCGAGCAGCATCGTCCCGCCTTTGGCGCATCGGGAATCCCATGCTTGCCCGCGAGCCGCGTCTGGTCCCAAAGCTGCAGCGTGAGGCCCACAACCTTCGTGCCCTCATCCAGCCGGGCAAGGATTGCCGCAACCGTAGAAGAGTCGACTCCTCCGGACATGGCAACGGCAATGGTGTTGCTTTGGGGCATAGAGATAGCTTCCAAGTCTATTTTCGCATCAATTGCGTTCCGCGATGCTGCATCAGACTGGAGTTGCGCATGCTGCCCGACATTCGAGGGTATTGAAAAATGTGCAACCGATCGGTTGCATTACCCCCCACCCCCCCATACTCTGTACAGAACTTCTCTTATTTCAGAGACTTAGGATGGTGATTGGCGGTAAAGTCCGCTGCTGATTCGACTTAGCCGCAGAGTCGTCTCAGAAAAGGACTTCGGAGTCAAAGCAACACGATCAGGGAGCAGGAATTGCGTCTTCTCGAATAATTCCTATTGTGCGCCGAAACCCGGAAATTATCTGCAAACATCCGACGGATTATTTTCCCATTGTTTTCTGCGACTTGTCCCGCAGCGGAGACAGGCCGGGGTTGACATCTTCTGAGGTGAACCCCTTCCGTGAGACAGATTGGGATTTGACAGTTCGCCGTTGGTTGAAGATTTGTATTCATTTTGTTGGTTGTTTGGCAGACTGGAG
>Ga0209004_1000037_pt1 | contig 35897 bp, 43 predicted proteins | sample TexAe_RefH0_M1_FD_187948 | JGI IMG/M metagenome (GOLD analysis project Ga0209004, IMG submission 187948) | Forest soil microbial communities from Davy Crockett National Forest, Groveton, Texas, USA - Texas A ecozone_RefH0_M1 (SPAdes) (version 2) | ecosystem: Environmental > Terrestrial > Soil >... | reverse complement strand
TGGCAGGAAGCGTGCGTTTAACGTTCTCATCGTCGCCGCGTTCGACCGGCTTGCCCGGAGCACGAAGCATTTCCTCGGCGTTGTGGATGAACTCGACAGCCTCGGCATCGAGTTCATTTCGAAAAGAGAGAACATCGCGACGGACGGGCCGATGGGTCGGTTGTTCATCACGCTAATCAGCAGTATTGCCGAACTTGAAGGCGACCTGATTAAGGAGAGGGTTCGGGCTGGTATCCGCAGACGGAAACTGGAAGGTCTGCCGGTCGGGAGGCAACCACTCTCCGTGGATAGAGAGGCTATAGTGGCCGACCGGCTTAGCGGCCTCTCGTTGACAGAAGTCGCAAGGCGGTACTCGGTGTCGCGTGCGTCAGTTGTGCGATGGGTCCGTTTGGCTCGGCAACGTGACTCGGCGGTGTTCGCTCAACTACGGCCAGAGCCGCTGCAAGCCGTTGCGTGCGCAGCTTGAAGGAGGCCGCGATGCAGAACGTGGTGTTCAAATTTCGCCGCCCCAGCGGCTCGAAATCGCAGCAGCCAAGCCGTGCCCTCACTCAGGCACTTCATTGCCTTGGTGAGGCTGACGAGATGCAGTCCCTACTCGCACAGGCACGGCAGAGTGGCAAATCCGTCGCCATCGAGGTCTTTCAGACACGTGATGGTCAACCTTTACTTATTCACATCAAGAAGGAGGCAGCATGAAAAGCTACGACAATTCAGGGAAATTGTGTGGAGAAATCAATCACAGTCGCACCGCAGACGGGAAGAGCATTACCACGAACACAACCTACTACAATGGTCGCCCTACCAGCCAGAACATCTCCGTTGTGGAGTCAAATGGCAGGGTGACGACCACGAACGTCATCAACGGCAAGCTGCTGCCTTAGGCTGACGAAAATCGCGCAAGTCTCTGACGCCGTTTAACGGCGAAGGAATTGATGAATGTCGTGCTAGGTGGTGAGACAAAGTACTTTTCTCTTGTGGCGGAGGGGGCAACTCTCTTTGATAAGAAAGAGTATGCTCTTGCCGCCAATCGTTTCTGGAAAGCCTTCCGCCTCCGACCCGGTGCGCCCATCGTCCTGTTCAACATCGCCAGAACGATGGAGGAATTAAAAGACCCGAGAGCCGAAGACTTCTATGTCGCTGCTGGTGCTCAGGGCAACGTTGACGCCTTCTACCAGCTTGCTACGTACTGTCTTCGTCATGGGCGCACCGGGGAGGCTTTGGAGCACTTGAGAGCCTATCTCAAAGGCAATCCTGCCAACGATAGCTGCACCATATGGGCACGGAATATGATTCATCGTCTCTGCCCCGCGCCCATGCTGGTGTGGAGCCGGGGGGAGAAGATTGCATGAAGGCACCTGACTTGTCGCTACTGAACAGACGTTGGATTGTTCAAGGCCAGAAACGTTTGAGATGAATCGAAGTAGTCCACAACTATCTGGATACTTGGCTATTTCATGAGTTCACCTTCTGGCGAGACCACCGCACCGACGCAGCCGCCCGTGACACCTTGATAGTCCGTGCATTCGTGTAACGGGAAATCGGCTTTCTTGAACCCCAAAAGGCCGGAGACCGACTCGTATCGCCACAGCACCATGCGCTTGTCGGGTAACACTAGCCACCAATCGCCGTAGCTTACGTTGAGAACCGCGACATCGCGTTGCACTTCTCGAACCTCCGTGGCGAGGGCGTCTTTTCTAAGCATGTGCATGTCAGCGGAGAATTGCTTCATGGCCTTGTCGCTGAACGAAACATCGTGAACCCAAAGTAGGGTCGTTCCCCACTTGGGGTATTTGTCGCGGAGCCGCGAGAGCCATGGGACTGATAAGGCGAGTTGTTCGTAACGACTTGCTCTGTTCAGGAATTCATCAACTCCAATCGCCTTACCATTGCGTCGAACGAGGATTACTTCCTCAGAGAAGTTCTTGGGAAATTTCGGCTTCTTCACAATCAGATGAAGGTTTTCTTCGACACCGCCCTTTTTCTTCGAATAGACTCCAAACGTGACATCGTGGTAGCTGTTTACATCTGCGGTGACGACACTGTAAGCAGTTCGAATCCTTGATAACGCCTCATCGTCACTGCTCTCGGCCCCAATAAGTTTCCACTGCCCCTCAATGTCATTCATGACGATTTCCGCTAGGTGTAATGCAAGACCATCGCCCACTATCCGTTCTCGGTTAGTCGTCCCATCCGGCATTAGTCTCGCAAGGGCGGTCGAAATGTTCCTGTTAAACGTCTCCTCTATCGTGCCATTGCCCTCAAGCTTCCAAGGCAACATGAATTCGCTTTGCGAATGCGAAGAGACAACGGTCGTTGTGCCGTCAACGTAAGTTATGGTGACAATCACTCCCGGATAATCATCAGTGTGACAACACCGAAACAGTTCAGGCAGAACCTTAGCGACGAAAACTGGGTCGGCGTAAGAACTCTTGAACAAAACTTGCTGCTTCGGCGTACCGCCTCCAATTTCCCAATAGGTTGAATCCTCAGATTCTTTCGGCTTGGCGTCACGAACGAGTGCATCGGCATTATTTTCTAACCACGGTTTGCTAATTCCGAGATTCGGCAGAGTCGGTTGGGGTATGACGGGCTCTCGCACACTGGTCAGGAACATATTGACGGCTAATGCATCTACCTGAGCGCCATCGAGTCGATACAAACCATGGTCGTTCTGGATGAGTAGTTCAGTGTGATGCGGAGTCCCGAGGCCACCCCAACCGGAGTGGATAGAAATCTGCCGAACCTCAGTAGCGGAAGCGAATGCCACCCCGGCAACGATGAGCAGAAGCGCGAGGGTGGGAATGCCCCTGTATCTTGCCATGGTTTCCGTGCTTTTGATTTTTCTACCTACATGCCAAACAACGTCGATTGCGGGGATTGGCTCTTCCATTTAGCACGCCATTCGTCTGAGACCCAGTTTACAGCGGGGCGAGAGGTGTGGCGGAGACAGGCTTGCTTGGATTTAAGGAGCAAAATATGCAGCGATGCAAGTTCAAAGAAAGGTGGTTCACAAACCCCAATTCCCGGCCCCGATTTTCGGGGGCTTTTTGCTGCCGAATCGCCGCCGAGCCGGTAGTCCACATGGTTTAGTCTGTGAGCCGCTCGTCCTGATTATTCGAGAAATAGGTTTGATGCCATCTACTCGAAATGCCAGAATCGAATTTTCGGCATGTGAATAACTCTCCCATTGCCCGTTGTCACTTCTTCGAAACCTTCAGGTTCGACAACCCAATTGTTCTCATAGCCCGGTGGCGAGACGCCCGGATTCAATTCGACAACAATTTGGCCTACTGAAGTTGGCTCATCAATACCTTCTCCGTTCGGGAGGGCTTCATTCACGTCATAAATAAAAAGATTCGGCTTGAGAATGTCTTTGTACCGTACACCCCTGACATTTGCGACATCGGGTATGTCCCGGTGCAGAGTTATGTACCTGACGGCATCACCATATAGCGGAGTAGGCTGAGCGACGACGTTCAACCCCACAAGTCGTCCTTGGTCGGGAAATGGTCTCATGCGTAAGAGGTCAAGCGCGTGAAACTGGTGGCCCGAGTTGGGCGGCGGAGACAACGATGACATTTGGGCATCACTGTTCCCAGTTGGAGGCAATGGCCTAGTCCACGTGTCGTATCCCCGCCACGCTTCCTTGGATGGTGCGCTGTCCACTTCAACGTTCTTAAAGCCATTGACTTTGAGATTCGTAGTGAGAGACTCATTGCTAAAAACTTCACGCATTATTGAATCTGCGCTTTGGTCATTCAATTCAAGCCCCGCCTTAATTTGGAGAGTGTCATGAGAACGGCCAACAGCTTCCACGCGGACATTCTCTCCAGCACTTCGAAGGGTCTGCTCAACTTGCATCGAATAGACTTCTCGCGCCATGTCATCGGGAACTATATCCTGCTTCAAACCTGACTGTTTGGTCGGCTCTAATTCTTTACGAGACTGGGACCCTGTAGCGTGAGAACATGAGTATGCTCCGTAAAGCATCAATGCTGCTACAGAGGCGAGGAACACCTTTACTACAGTCGAATTCCTTCGTTCATCTCCCTGTATTCGGATGCAATCTAGGCAATACCTATCCTTCGAATCCGACTGGTCAGAGGCGAGTGCTCTACAGCACCGTTTGCATGTCATGGCTAGAACCATCGCTTACAAATTGACGACCGATACTTCCGACCACTCGACCTCTCAACTAGCACAGAAGTCGCTCCAGACCGTCCCAGCCCGGAGCCACACATTCGACGGGTTGCCGAGTCCGTGGGTCAAACAAGCCCATCTCCTCTAAGGTAAAACTGCTTCGGCCATAATTGCAGGGGAGGCACGTCAGCACGATGTTTTCAAGGTCATTCCCTCCACCTCTGGCATGGGGAACAACATGGTCATATTGTGCTTCCATTACAAAAACCGCAGCGTGTTTATCTGCATTTCTCGGACCCCACGTAATGACTTTGGGGTACAACGACACAAGTCGCTTTCTAACCTGCCTTCGGATGATGGGAGTACCGCAAAAGCGGCAGTGATAGCCATCGCGAATATGCAGCATCCGTTTCAATTCGGATAAAGGCATACGCGCCCTTTCTTTCGGGGGGGAGTCCTTTGAGGATGAACTCAATCGGAACCGTGGCGTGTTGTATTCGGAGAACTTTCCGATTAGCGATTCTGCCCATTGTGTGATGGCAGCAATATTGGCTTGTATTAGCAGGTCTTCCGCTTCTCTGAACCTTCCATCCAAATGAGCGGTCACCGCAGCATTCAAATGACGGGCTGCATCGGCAATTTCCGGGATTGGTGCGCGGAGGCAGACCCGCAAATCAGGTGTTGCTGTCGGGGCTGTTGAGGGCGATTGCAAACGGCTCCTGTAAGGGCGTCAAGTTGAAGTTCAAAGAATCTCGTTTTGCGCCATCCTATACTTGAATGGACTCGCGGTCTATACCGCTTTAGTGTTTGGAGAGCCGCTTCGGTGGACACGGCCATCACGCTGCGTAAACTCTGACCACCGCACGCGACGAATTGGTGAGTTTTGTTCATTGCAATAGGGAGATAAAAACGCATCTGGCGAGTGACGCAGGTCACCGAACACCGTTCATCACATGTGTGACACTCACGTTGTCAACATGGTTCAGAAGGCGAGTGAGAATGCCTTCTTAGAGCCGGTGACACGAAGTGGCAGCGGAAAGGGGAAGCCGCCGCTATCTTCGTTTGTATAGGGATTGCCAGTGGTTGCCCACTCGACCTCCAGAGCCGACCACTGGTACCCCAACTTGGCTATCTTGTTTTCCTACAAATGCCTCCGAAGAACATTTGTTCCTTGGAGGTTAGTTTTTGTCTGCAACAGAATTCTTGACTCAGGACGACCGAGGTGTTCCTTGGCATGAGAGTCTCCACACTCCAAATTGGAGGTGCTGCACCCAAGATGTTCGCAGTACGTTAGTGCTGGAGACCACGTTCAATATCACAGGCCGCACTGGTTGACATAGGTATCGTGAAGAATATTAGGTCCCTTCTGGAAGCGCCCAACTGTACCTGACGCCAGATTGGTGGCACAATGCTCGGCTACTCCCGAGCGTGCTATTCAATTCCAGAGCGGACCCAGTTCTATTTAGGGGAAATGAGCACGTTCCGATGGAGTCTGTCCGAGGGCGATGAGGAAGGAACAATGGACATCATGAAGTACCCAAAGAAAGCCTTAGATGGTGCGATTTCGATAAAGAACTCTGTGGTCAATGGGTTTGGGAGAGGAGTAGATACTGTCACCGGGAAAGCTGTCATAGAGCATGTCGCCAAGTTTGCACAGGAAACCGATGCGGTCAATACCGCAATCGTAACCCGAATCTACCAAATCCTCGACCGTCAGACAATGCTAGAGCAGGAAATTAAGGACGCGAAGCTTAAGCATAACCGGACTCGAATTCTCGGCTACATGAGCATCGCCCTTAATGCGTGCTGCATTTTCGCCATTGTCTACATTCTCAAGTTCGTGAGGGGGAAATGAACGAGCTATTGTCTCAGTTTGTAAAGGAAACCGAGACGCAATTCGCTGGTCGGATGCGGAAGCCGGAAGAGCTATTTCGCCGAGAAGCCAACTCTGAGGAACTTCTGGACATAGCCGTTCTAAGCGGATACAGCGTTGCCGATATTGTTGCTGGCAAGGTAGCTGAGAGTGATATAGACCCGAGAGTCTTGGAAGCGTTCGGCAAACAGTACCCGCACGCCGGGGATTTCGTCGGCTTCATCAGAAGCCATGAAGGGGATGCAGCGGCAATCAACGGCATCGTTAGCGCAGTGAAGGGCAAGTTGTTCGAAATCGAAACTGTTGACTGGCTCAATCATGGGCATCTCCCCGAAGGAGCGTTCGCGGAATTGGCAAAGAGTCCGACGCAGCCAGATTGGGACATAATCATCAAGGATTCCACCGGGCATCCTATCGACCATCTGCAACTCAAAGCCACCGAGAGCATCGGGTACATTAGAAAAGCCTTCGAGGCTCATCCGGAAATTGATGTTGTGGCAACACATGAAGTATTCAGCCGCATGGACGAATTGGATGGCTCTGAATTGCACCAGCACGTCATAGATGGACATTTCCTTAATGAGCACCTTGAAGAGCACGTTCGCGCCGGGATTAACGCCGCCGAGATGACGCCGGAATTTCACTTCCCTCTCATAGCATTCGGCATGATTGCTATACAAAGCCTCAAAGGTTATCTGGAGGGAAAGAAATCAGGTAAAGAGGCCATACGTTCTGGTGTCACTCGCGGCTGGCGCACGCTCCTGTGCAGGGCAGCGGCGTATGCTTCGATTCTCATCTCGCATGAGCCAGTGCTTGGATTGCCCACATCCATTCTCACGCGGCTGACCTTCAGCCGACATGACGTACAGAAGCGAGGGCTCAAGCTTTTGGAGGATTTAACAAAGGGGATTAGAGAAAAACGTATGGCCCTCTTATCGGCAACACGGTAACAGTCTATTTGAGTTGGTCTTATCTATTCTCGAACGACCTGTCGGGGATTCTTGTCAGTTCTCAGTCCGACAAACTTCATATGACGAACATGGTTCGTGTCCGTCCACTCCAGAAATTCAAAATTCGCTACAAGCTTAGGCTTCACCCAAATACAATCTTTCATCTTCGCGGCAGTGAGTCCCTGACCCCATCTGCCACTGTTCAATTCTGGCAGGTTCGCGAACGGGCACTTCTGCACGATGACCGGCTTCAGTCGTGAATACAGTTCGCGGCGGGTCGCGGGAACTAAGCCAGCCCTGACCCTCGCCGCATACATCAATGCCTTCCCACTGTAGAACCCAACCACGAGCGCGTCGATGCCGTGGCTCCCCTGCGTGAATCCGCCGATAACGAATTCCTGACCAATGTTGAGTCGCTTCTTTGACCATGCTCCGGTTCGTTTGCCGGGTTCGTAGTGAGAGGCAATGCGTTTAGCAACGACACCTTCTCCGCCCATTTCACGAACGGCGGCGACGAATCGGCTGGCCGGGCCGGGGAAATGTTCAGAGAGTTGCACCCGCTGAGATGGAATGATTGCTGATTGAAGGAGGGGCAATCGTTCACTCAACGGCAATTGCTTAACGTCTCTCCAGCGATTCACAAGGACATCAAAGGCGAAGAACACGACGTTCGTCTCGGGGCTGGCATTCTGAATGGCATTGAAACTTGGGTGACCGCTCTCATCGAATGCGACCAGTTCCCCGTCAACGGCTGTTCCCATCGGAAGTGCATCTGCGAGAGCGGCGAACACTTGTGGGAATTTCTTCGAGAAGTCTTTCCCGTTTTTCGAAAAAAGATGGACGCCTCGATTGTCCCGAGTCGCTTGCCCTCTGAATCCATCCAGCTTGAGTTCGTACACCCATTCGGGATTGTCGGGAAGTTCGTTGACGGGAAGGCACTCCATCGGAGCGGTAAACGGAATTTCGCTATCAATGGTTCGCGTCATTCGAAGAGTGATGGCGTGGTGGGCACGGCCTCACTTTCCTCTATAGGCTCAACCAAACTTGGGTCGTTGTTTCGAGTGTTTCCCACTGCTTTCCCGACCTTCCACGCCTTCATCTCCTCTGCCGGGTACGGTCTCAGCAAATCGACAGGCAGGTGTGCCGGGTCGGTCGGTGCCATCCACCGCTCATAGTCCTTCGGCGAGATTATCAGTGGCATCCGATTGTGAATCGGCTCCGTCAGTTCGTTTGGGTCTGTCGTCAGTATCGTGTAGGTTCGCAGCACTTGTCCGGTAGCCTTATCTTTCCACTTTTCCCATAAGCCACCCAGTGCGAACATTTCATCCTTCTTCAGAGCAATGGCATAAGGTTGCTTTGTCTTCTCGTCCAGCTTCTGCCATTCGTAGAACCAGTCGGCTGGGACGAGACAGCGACGAGTCTTCCATGCCTCACGGAACGCAGGACTCGTTGCGACAGTCTCCGACTTCGCATTTATCGTGCTGAACGATGCCTTGCCGTCCTTCGACCAGTACGGCACCAATCCCCATCGCATGACCGTGACTTCGCGTTCACCCGTTTCACCGTTAAGCCGCACGACTGGTTGGAAGCTTTGGGGCGCGACGTTGAATGACGGAGCAAGGTTCGTTTCATCGAACTCATCGAACGCATTTGTATTATGCGTTTGCATCCACTCAGCGATGCGCTGCTTGTCACCGCGTCTGCCGTAGCGCCCACACATTTACTTGGTAGCCTTCTGCTTCGCCCAGCGTTTGCGTTGAGCATCGGCAATCTTCTTACGGGAAGCGGCACTCATCTTACGGCGTGTGCGAAAAGGAAACGGCGCATCCTTTCCATATCCGTCGCCGGAAAGCAGAGCACGTGCTTGTTTGAGTTGAGCAATTTCGGAGTCAATTGATGCAAGGATTTTGTCTAGCGTCATGAGCTAAAGTATACCGAAATGATTTCTTCTCTTTACACACTGTTCCTGCCGCACTTCGGATAGCGGACGTGCTTCCCGTCCCACCCGTTCACGTGGTGGAATGTGCCGGAGTAGTGGTTGGGACTGGCCGATGCTTTCCGACAGAGGGGTGATGAAGGAACCAAACCACGAGAAGAAATGTAATAACGACTATTCCAAAAATAGACAGCACGAAAACTCGGCAGGTTCGATGAGCATGAGCGTCTTTATTGTTCATTTCTGTGCGGCCTTCTAGGCTTCAGGGCAGAACACTTGCACGGGTTTCAGGGTCGGCGAAGGCGGCGTGAACCTAGTGTCCAATCGGGAACGAGAGGTCTCTCATTACCCTTTGTGCGGTTGACCTCGCGTAGGCGGCGGAAGAAGATACGCTTCAGTTTGACCAGCGAAGGGTCATCGGGTGACAGACCTGAGGTTCGCTCCACCTTGGCGATAAGTGCCCGAATGGAGGCCGCGAGTTTATTTGATGAAGTCACCGCAAATTACACCCATGCCTTCAGACAACTTTGATGCCATCCAACCCAGTCGGATGGATTTAACGTTAATTCAAATGACTTAGCGACCTCTTCAGCTTCTCGCGAATTGTGGGCACAGCGTCGGACACTATCAGCTTCCCGCTACAAACGAGACAATGCGCCATGTGCTGAACATACGCATGACGCGATTTAGCGAGTTCCGAGTGGGCTTCGCTTGCTTCTCGTTGAAACTCATGAACTTTAGGTGAGCCTACCGGCATGATTTCAAGGGCGCGTTCATAGGCGTCGAACCATCCCCACTCCTTCAATCTGAATTCAAATTGCCTTCGAAGACCGAGCCCTTCTTCGCAGTCGGAATTCATGTGAACTCCTCTTGATGGAATCAAGGCATGAAAAGTAAGGCAGTTGGCGTGTGAATATTGTTATCTCTTCAATCTAAAGTCTTTCTTTAAACGACGGCAAAGTTCTGCCGCCTCACCAGTGATTAGATGCATTGGACGCTGAAGAGGCGTCTTGGTGACCTCGTTGTCTCGGGAACACTTTGAAGAATCCGGCACGCGGGTCAGGGCTACAATCCTCATATGTCCATTTTGCCAAACCTACAGACGAGATATGACGAGAACGGTATCCCTGTTTCGGCAAAGTGCTCTTTCTGTCGTCAGTAGATGCCGCAATGCACGCCGCGCATCACGAACCCAATAGCTAATGTTGAGTGGTTCGCGGCTCAGTTCGGTCTTCATGTGGCGCAGATTCATCCCGAAGTTGAGGTTCGAAGGTTGGCTGGCCGTAGGTTTGGTCAAACTTAGCCTCAGCGTAACCAAAACTCAATTCAGGACGCTCATAGCTGTGAGCCAGTCGATAATCTGGCTCGGATGGACGGGCTTTGCAAGAACCTCGAATTCATGTCCCCGTTCATGAGCGTCTTTCAGCATGTCCGCCGTGCGGTTGTTCCCGGATACGAGAAGCACTTTGCAGTTGGGAAGAATCCTGCGGATTTCAATAGCCGAATCAATCCCGGTCATGCCATCCATTACAACGTCGCTGATGAGCACATCGAATGCGACGGTGTTTGCTCGGTCGATGGCTTGATAGCCACTGTACTGGGAAGAGGCATCAAACCCAAAAATCTGAAGGATTTTAGCCAGAGAATCAGCTACGAGTTGTTCATCATCGACAACAAGGACACTCACCTTGCGGGTCGCACCTGAAGGCGTGCTCATTTATTGCAAACTCCCGAAGCTAAGCTTCTGTCATGCTGACCGGGGTTCCAGAGACCGAGAAAACCAGTTCATGCAGCTTCGGGGTCATCTTCAATGACTGGCAACAGCGGAACTGCGTTTTGCGGTACTGCGTGTTGACGCTGCGGTTCTTCTGGATTCGCCTTCTCGACCGCCGCTCCGACGAATTCAAGGTCAGCTATACGATGGAGTAGGATTCGCTTCAGTTCCGCAAGCCGCGTCTGGTCGTCCGACGAGGCAAGGTTCTCCTCAAGATGCTGTAATGTAGCTCTGAGCGATTGAATGAGTTCTGAAGATGGGCGGTGACCCACACTGTACCTTAGTTCGATTCGATGCAAGTAAGTTCAAGGGGGATGTACACTGAAACGATTGAATTCTCGCCGACCCCAGCGGGAGGGCTAAAAAAGAAGGGGAGCAGCACTCGCGTGTTGGCTCCCCTGCGTTCAATTTAGGATTTGCGATGAGATAAGGCTATTCCTTCATTGATGAAATGGGTGTGATTCGCGTCACTCAATCAGAGAACTCGGGAAGGTCGGCTTCCGAGTTTTCCAAGAACTTTTGTTAAGGCCACACGTGCAGAACGTACCTCCGCTGCCAGAACCTCCAGCACTTTCGGAAACAGCGAAGGCTGTTCTTGTATCAATCCCTCGAATGCTTCGAGTTCCACGAAGCTGATTTCCGAACCCTCATTGGCCATTGCGCTCAGCGTGTATGGTTCCTTCGCTACGATGGCCGGTAGGCCTAGAATTGAACCAGCACTAACGGTGAAATGAGCGACCTCAACGCCATTTTCAGCCTTCATGAGAAGCGATGCCTTACCGCTTCGAATGATGTAGAGGCCGGTCGGAATTTCTCCCTGCCTAAAGAGCATTGCTCCGCGACTGCATGACTTCGAAGCAGACCGCGTTTCGAGAGCCTGAATTAGGGTGGAATCAGCAATGAATGAATTCTGCATAATAACGTTCTCTTTGCCGCGTTGCTTCGCCTGAGCTAGACGGGGCTGCTGCCGGTGAATGATGGGACATGTTTGCATTTCGCAAGCTGAATAGTACGTGATGGGAGTCACGACCCACCTAACTCGTTCTGATTCGCTCAAGTGACTCGTGATGCCAATCACATCTCCTGCATTACCGAAGTGCGACTATGCTTTTAGCACCCCGATAGAGTGCTGCTGATTTCTAGCGGATTGTATCGAGAGCCGACTGCTTGGTGAGCGGCTCACTTGAGGGAATCTTCCAGCGATAGCGGTCGGTTCCTCTCACCGCGCTAAAGCCCCTCGCAGAAGCGCCTCATCAGCGCGGCATGGAGTTGTCAAATGAGAGACTTCAGTACCTCACTTACTTTGAATACGCTCCGAGCTACGCTCGAATCTCTCGAAGAGAATCAGGGGATTGACCAAAGCTATTCGGGAATCCGTGAACTCAAATCTATGCTCATGCGTGAAATCGAGCGAATTGAGAGCCGGGAGCCGGTTGAAGCTGGCAAATGCCAACTAGTCAATTCGCTTTGAGCTAGAGTTGCCTGACTCGGTTGACGAATGTAGCGGTTTTCACTCAGAGCAATTCGTCGGGCATTCCCACAATTGATAGAGGTACCGAGGTAAGAATGGTTTCCATTCGTGAAGCTGTGTTGGTATCGGGGACTTTGAACGGAATGAACCATCAAGTTCCGTGCATGGTCAGAGCCGTGAGAGTGTCTGTCACAAGGCTGGACATTTTCGAATACGTGAGCGCGGACATCGCTCAAGCGCCTTCCAATCTTCCTGATGGAGCCTATGACGTGAACTTCGAAGGCCGAACGATGAATGTCAAGAAGATTTCGGGAAATTGGTATGCAGAACAAGTCTCACTCAGAGAAGCTGGATTGTCGGGGAAGTCGCTGAATTGAATACTAAAGGGAGCAACATTATGGTTCGCGAAGTTTACAAAAGCCGTGGCGTTTACAACGTTCATTTCAAGGATGGGAGTCTCGCGAACCGCGTGACAGAGCGAGAGATTTGCGGTCTACGCCCGGAAGACATTGCTTGGGTCTGGAATGTATCGGAGCGTCGGCGGGTCGCACCTGAACAAATTCGGAAACTGTGTAGACTCGTTTACGAGATTTAAGCTTCTTCCGTATTCACCTAAACGAGTACCGTCTCCATAGACTCAATCTGCCGCCTACTCCAAGCGTGCGCAAGCCCGTTTCCGTCAACACGATTTCTACCTGTCAGAGCCATCGCCTCATTTGCCGAAGCAATTGTGCAGGACAAACATTCAATGTACGCTGTGAGCAATGTCAAAGGTCTTTGCTGGAGTTGACGATTTAATCGACCGCGCTTTGGGTGTGTCGGCTGTTGGCACTTCATCGCCCCATTACCGACACAAGACGGCTGCACTCTCGTTACGTTCTCGCATTTCTTCACTTGCAACTTCTGAGTTGATTGACCGAATGCGAAGCCAGATACTTGCCAATCTGGAAGCCCCGGATGCGCGGTGGCGCGTTATGGGAGCGTCTTTGGAGAACTGGCGATGGAAGAAGAACTTGAAACTCACGCCGAGGGCGGTCGTTGACGAGAAGACAATTGAGAAGCTTATCTCCGCAGATTGCGGCGACTGCTGGGTCAATCAGGTGCCGACCGCTTCCGGCCTTCTTGATAGAACGAGCGAGACACACTGCAACATAGACCTCGTGAAAAAGACAGGAGAGAACTCCTACGAGTTCATCGAATTAAAGTACGACGATTCCTCCCCACTCTTTGCTGCTTTCGAAATCCTGAAGTATTCATTGCTGCTTCTCATTTCCCGCGAACGATGCGAAGACTTCAAATACTCGCATGAGAGGAATCCGCTGATTTGGGCAAGTGCAGTCAACTTAATCGTTCTCGCCCCTGCCGAAATACTACGCCCCCTATTCCTTCCGATGGCTTGAGGAGGAATTGAATTCAGCACTTGCAGGGCTGTCCACGTCGGAACTGACTCTTCAATTCACATTCGAGATGATGCCTTGGCCGCACGACCGTGATTGCCAAAGTGCGCTCAAACTTCGCAAGCGCGTCTATTCGAACTGAGCATTCGTGTCATCGGGGCAAATATCACCGACCAACGGTGCGCTGCTGGCGAGTGACGAGTTGGTCAGGCCGACCGAAGAAGACCTCTGTGGGCAGATACCGTCGCAACTCACCGCAAAGGCAGCACTCAACCGTTATGGATTGAAACGGAAATTCCTCCCGGCCAGACGCCACGTCGCGGCGGCATCGCTTGCACTTCACCACGAAGGTCTTCCGATTTCCGGCATTTGGAACATGACAGCATCATAGGCGAATGAATGACGAGAACCCAGTGAGTACCAACACATTGGCTGCTTTTGAAGGAGGTTGAGTTGTGGATAACCAGTGGAAAAGGTGCCCGTTGCAGTAAAGGCGGCATGGCCTCCCTCCGGTTGACACATCGGAAATTGGAGTCTTATAGTCTGCTTACGCGCTACCCCATCCACTGACTCACAAAGCCCCTCAGAGATGAGGGGCTTTCGTCTGCGCTGACCATCCAGCGGGTTTTTCGCGACAAGCTGGGAAAAATATCTTTGTGGTTCGGTGAGGAGCCAACCGGCGTCCGAGTCTGGATTACGAGAAGTCGCTGGTTACTCTCACAGTCGCTCCGATGCGCCCCTCTTCCGTTCCTCAAGATAGCGGTCAACGAGAATCGGCACAAGGATTCGCTGAATGAAGTCCTTCAACTGAGGCGTGAGCGGCTGAGATGGCGGCGATATGGCACTCTGATTTTTTTCCACATCAATATCCTTAAATCTCGCTACGCTAATCAGGTATGGCGCTTTGGTCAATACCGATTGATTCGAGTTCTCTCAGCTTCCCGAGGCTAAGGAATTTTACCTTGCGCGTCGGTGGTATCTCGCGGGTCTCGCCGCTGAAGCCTATTTTTCTGCGTTTGGAAGGCCGGTGATGAACCATCAATTTCCCTAACCCTCCCAACTTGATTGAATAGCCATCCTCCGCCAGATGGTCTACGAGCGTGTCTTCCAAAACGGAAATGAAGATGCTTATCAGCCGCTCGGCCTCCTTCTTCGTTGCCAGATTGAGTGCCATCTGAATCCGCATGACCAACTCCTCACGGCCTTGCCTCGATGACCTAGCCATTGACCGCCTCCTTGCTTACGATTTGGCCGGAACTTGGAGGTTCCGCAAATGGTCAATACCAAAGAGTGCCCAGTATTTCTGGAAAAATCTGACTCGGGACGAATTGCCCCTCACGACGACGTGTACGTCGTTCGGGACGGCCACTTCGTAGGTCCCGATGGGTTCATCGTCCCGAACAACTTCAACGAGTTCTACCAGCGGTTCCCGACCTACGTTTCGGACTGGGTGAGGAGGCATGTGTACGGCTGCGTGTCTGCCAGCGAAGCTGAAGACTGGACACAGGAACTTCTCTTGCATTTGGCGGCATTGCCCGTGAACTCAATACTTCGCCGCGACGGCAAGCAGGATGTGATTCAGACATTCGCTCCTAAGAGGATGCACGGGGCAAACGAGGCTAGATTTCGCAGTTTCATCAATCAGTGCCTTACCAATCGGTTCAATACGATTTACAGAAAATGGCGACAGAGACCGCTATCGAATCCGAGCAATCTCTCATTCGATGTCGATGAGAACAAGGGAGCCTCCGACGAGTTCTGTCATTCAAACTCATATCCCCTTCGGCAAGCAGGACGCCGAATCCGAGAACGAGAGGAGAACAGATTTCGTCTTGAAGAGTTCGTGAACCGAACAGCCGACACCATCACCGGCCTAAGGGATGTCTTTGAATTCTTCCGCACTACTGGGAACTGGGAGGAGACTGCCAAGATGTTCGGTCGGAGGAAGTGTGCCTCCATCCGCTGGCGTGCTCGTGAACTCGGCAAAGCGTCTGCTTACTCTCGCAGCCGCTCTGATGCATCACTTTTCGGTTCGTCAAGGTAACGGGTAACGAGCATCGGCACAAGGATTCGCCGAATGAAGTCCTTCAACTCCGGTGTAAGCGGAGAAGGTTGGCGCGATGGAACACTCCGACTTTTTTCCAAATCCATGACGTTGAACCTCGCTGCACCGGAGAGGAAAATGACAGCGACCGGACTGACGACTCTGGACGCGACCGATGCCGACTGAATTTTTCATATACATAGTGCGATTCGGAGCGATTTTTCGCGACAAGCTTGGAAAAATATTTTGGCGATTGCCCGTGGCTGAACACGATTTCTTGCCGGAGCACTCCGACTATCCTAATGAACAATGCGCTCAAGAATCATTCGAGCCAGACTCACGCTGTCAGCAACGACCGATGTCAGACGGGGTGACGGTCTACTGATGTCAGGTTCACGTGCCAAGCGAACAGCCGCAATGATGGAAGCAGCAATGACGATGGTGGAGGCGAAGCGGTCTTGTGTTCTTCTGTCCTGCTCTTCTCTTGAAATCGCCCTCTTCATTTCACCCATCAGCGCACCACCACGCGATGCTGCTTGCCAATAAGCTTCTGTGACAGTGCTCCCCGAAAAATCTCTGTTGGCAAGTACCGGCGCTTCGACCCGCAGAGCGGACAGTCGGAAACAATCCAAGTATCTGGCATGGTTCCGACCGGGGCGGGGATGGTCTCGCCGCATCCCTTGCACCGAACGGCGAAGTCACAGAGCCGTGTCTCGGGCAGGTTCCACACTGAAGCAGTATAGGCGAACAAAAGGCGAAGATATGCACAGTGACCACACGCCCATTCCGCCGCAAGTCAGAGCGGTTGACCCGCGTCCCCTCGGACATCCGAAACTCGGTCTAAAACAAAGACCCCGGTCAGGAGATGGCCGGGCTTTTCCTTTGTACAACGACACCCGTTTTGTACAATAAAACAGGGGAAGGTGACGTATTACGGTGGAAAATATGGAAAATGTGGACAAGAGGGATTGGTCTCAAATCGTTTAATTTGAGCTATTTACTTGATTATTAAGGAGCTAATCCAGATAACTGGTGCCGAAGAAGGGATTCGAGCCTCCCGGATCGGGCAGCACCTTCCGTTCCAATGAGATACCGCTATCCATTGAATACACGAGTCTTTGCTTTTTTTCAATCTATTCGACCGACTCAACGCGCCCAACCGTGTAGTAACAAATCCGCATTAATGTGGACACCACGCCGCAAGATTGTCCCTCAGCTTATGGACACCACGGCGATGGGGACTGGAGCTCGCGTCTCGCACATCTTCGGAGGCTCGCTGATTCGGGATCCAACGACCCTAATCCGTTTTCGGGGACCTATCCTGGCGGTTGAGTTCTCGAATCGCTTGGGGCATGTAAGCACAGCCGAGATTCCACAGCGCCGGCGACGGGCAAACAGAGACCGGCTTCCCTCACCAATCCTATTGCCGTCCGACCTCGCTGCTTGGGCCGCTCTACCGCCCCGATTCCAGCTAATCCACCCAAGAGAACCTGTGCTACCCCGAAACGTGGATCTCCTCCGATGAAACGCCATCTACGCTGGTTCGCCCGCTGCCTCAGCGACGGGTAGCCGGCCAAAGTCACGTCATCCTTCCGTTCTCAATTGCCACCGGAGTCCCCGCCTGTCCCGCGGCCTGCTCAGATAGCGCCTCGGCCGTGGTCTTCACGCGTCCTCGATCAATTACTTCAGCTGTGAGAGGATAGGGCGCCAATGGCGCCAGCGATCCCCCAGATCGACACCTACCGCTGAAACCGAGTCCGCTACCGCCGTCTTTGTGATCGTCTTCACCTTAGCTGCCATCATGCCGTGCCTCCCTGTGAAGTGAAGTGCCACCTCAGTCTGTCATGGGGGTCGGCAGCACTTTCATCCCATCTGGGATAGGTGGCGGAAAATGCCTGGTGGTATCGGCGGTTCGAGCCAGGGAAGGGTGGAGCACCCTTCCCCGCGAAAGCGTTCCATTCATTTTGAAACGCTTCATACCGACGCTTCACTATCTCTCAAAGAAACTGCCGAGATCATCTTGGCGGAATGGAGAGTTATCAATGGTCATCCAAAAAAAAGGAACAATATGTACTACTCAAGGTGGAGAACGTAAATGTTATTACATTCCGCAATTTGGTCCTCCAGTACTAGAGCACCCCGGTATTGAGTCGGAGGGGGAGATGGGGAACACTACGCTAGGCTTTTTGCAGATGCGTCAGTTGTGCAGAGTCTGCACCGAGCAACACGGTACATATCAGACGGTGGAACACGTGCAGAACTGGAGAGGGGAATCGCCTCTGCGGTGAAAGCGATGGAGAGACGCGGTGCAGCGCAAAAAGTCGAGATCACGCTAGGCGACTAGTTCGGCAGACAACTGGACGACGAACTCATTATGAAACGGGGTCTCTCGCATCGTATCTGCAGGCTGCGGCACATGCCGCACGCACCAAACGTGAAAAATCGCACGCCTAGCTTTCGCTTCGCGAGGACGCCAAGGTCACTCACCCAGCACTTGAAGCCGGCTTTAGTACCTCAAGCGTTTTTATCGCAGCATTCAGAAAATCTCTTGGGACAACGTCGGCATCGGCGTTTCCAAGAGAATCCGTAGCTGGGAGGCTTACGCAATCCCAGGTCTCAAAGGCGAGACCTAGGACACCCACGGATCACGGCTGGGCGAGGATCAGGGTTGCGGGCCACCCGCCACCTGAATGACGCGGTGGAAGCCGTATTGCCGCCAGAGAAGTCCGTATCCGCTACGTAACTTGTGTACCCGCGTTGCCTCAATAGAAGGGCAGATAGGCGGTCGAATTGCCGCCGGTAATCACAGAGGCGCCTTGGTCATTGACCACATGCTCTATCCCGGAGTTTGCCGTCGAACCCAGGTTATAGGTCAGTGCATCCGTCACCGTGGCTCCGGAAGCCACAGGGACCGTAATCGCGCTATCCAGAACGATATTCGTCGCGGAGAAGTTGGAGTAAACGCCCAGGCCATAAGCCTGGTGATTCGTCACCGAAGGCGAGACCGAATAGGGCGAAAAGCCCCTGGCGGTTCCATTCATCCAGGCGCTCTGGCTCGGAACGTCATAGGGTGGTTCATCCTGGAAGAAGATATTTTCGCCGTAGTTGCCGTTCCACACCACCTGGTTCTGCTGATAGTGCTCGACGGCCAGGCCGGTGGCGAGGACGTAGTCTCCGTTTACAACCAATCCATGGGCAGCCGTGTTTTTGGTCCAGCCGACGCCGGTCCCATGGTCCGCGCGCCATAGCCACATGTTGTCAAGGATGACATTGTTGCTGTCTACTTCAAGGCTGGTGGTTGCGGTTCCCGCAACGTATCCGCCAACTCGAATAAAGATGTCAGAGAGCACTGTCGGGTTGGTACTGTGACTGACCCGGGTGGCGCCCGGAACGCCGACCTGCAGTTGTACGGCAGAGTTGACCGTGCCTGCGTCTATCAGCAGTCCTGAAACGCTGACTCCGTCCACATCGGCAATGGTGATAGCGGGTGTCCCCGTCTGCGGCAGAAGGTCGGCATATCCAAGGCCAATCACGGTCGTGTTGGCATTGGTGACATTGATGGAGCCGGAGTACGTGTATTGGCCGGGCGTCAGGATGAGGTTCTGGCCGGATGCCAGCGCGGCATTGATCTGTGCCAGGGTGCTGGACGGGGTGGCGATGAAGAAGTCGCTGATGGGCAGAGAATAGCCGGTGCCAAGGCCGCCTCCGGACCAGGTTGCGCCCGACGAATTTGTTTGCAATGTGGGTACGAAGACCCAGTAATTGCTGCTGCTGTCGACATAGATGAATGGCTTTTCGCGAGATTGCGGAGTTGTGCCCAGCACCGTGTTGTCCGGGACCGAACGCGGATCGGCGGTGGCAAAAGTCTGCGGTGGCGCTCCGATGACGCCGGAAAAAACCATGTTATCGATGTGGCCCTGGGTCCACACGTTCAGCACATCGTCCCAACTGCAAATGTTGCTGTTGCGCGTGTACCACTGTTGCTGAGAGCAGGGATCCATATAGCCGGTGACGACGATGTCGGAAACGAATCCGCCGCTTGCCCATCCGCAGATACCGGTGCGTAGTTCTGAACCGTCCAGTTGCAGGTTGCCATTCACCTGTAGCCGCCGCAGGGATGTGCCTTGGGAAACGCCCCACTGAAGCGTATTCGGAGGGTTGTTCTGCGATTTGTTATTGCCGGGATTGATCGTGAAATTCGACATCGAGCGCCAAAAGGTTGTGGTCATGTTTTTAGAAACCGTGGGGCCGTAGTTTGGCGTGATGTAACCGTTGACGACGACAGAGCTGGGGTTCATACCAAGGCCATAAATGGCCTCGTTGTAGCCGATCGGGGCCTGGAGGTTGTATGTGCCCGGCATAAAGAAAATCGCAACGTGTCCGGTGCCGAACTGCGAAATACCGCTCACCACACTCGAGGTGAGTATCTTCTGAGTTGCAGCGTCCGACCCGGGACTAAAAACGTAGACGTTGGGGCCAAAGATCGTGCCGTTCTGTGCGAAAGCCGATGATCCCCAGGAGAGAAACACCACGAGCGTCAGGCCAAGGAACAGTTCGCTCGCGACGGCGTATCCAGATAAGGGGTGTTTCACTTGAAAGCCTCTTTTCTGATTTCTGGTATTGAACAGGTTGTGTGCCAACCCATACATCGTGCGCATCATACTCCTCAAACACGTTGAAACGATTGCAAAATGGGGTTGGCCGCGTCAATCGTTGGACGGGCGTCAACTCCGTTCTGCAGGCAGGGGCAACGAGATTGAGGGCTGAATGACGACGACGGCGTCAACGCATTTTTATTTATTCAGCCCGCAGCGATCATCGCGACCCTCCTGTCGAGGAGGCTGCGGAATGCGCGGGATACAGGGACACACCCAAAGCAATGTTGTGGCGACGCAGCTTATTGCTCGCCGTTGCGCTGGGCAATGACGGCATGAGCCACATCAGTGCGACGTCGCGGACGGGCTATGCATATTCGCGCTCCTACACGGGCGTGAGTTATGAAGATGTCGGCAAGATGCTTTCCGAATCGGGCATGTTTACGATCACCACGCTGTTGAATATGTACGGCTATTCTGAAAATCAGACGATGCCGGAAGATCAACGCTACACAGTTGCGCCTTCTTAGGAGCTGGCACGCCTGAAGCACACGCGCGATAGAGCAGCCGGTGGGAGTGAAGTGTATGTGGAAACTTCATCACCACAGTGGCGGAGTCTGACTGTCCGGCTGGTGCGGGCTCTACCGCGTGAGAAGCGGGAGTGGCATCGTTGTGGCTACATATTCAAACGGTTTGCTTTGATCTCTTGGATCGTGCGGTCGATGTTCTTACGGATACGGCCCAATCTCGCCTCCAGACCAATGCTGGACGGTGCGCAGCTGCTCCCATGCGCAAGTTTACTCCTTAAGCTCGTGCCAAGATATGCAGCAGCGGAGAAGCGGAATTACAGCGCCTCAATCTTTTTGCTGCGCGTAAGGCAATTCGCGACATGTTCAACATATGCATGACGAACTTTGACGTGTTCGGATTCTGTTTCTCTCGCCAAGTCCGCAAGCTCTTCTAATTTTGCTGGTCGAAGAGGTATCAGCTGTGCGGCACGCCAATTAATTTCTGCAACTCCCCAACTATTCAACGCTTTTCTGCAGTCCCAACTAAGGACGATTCCTTCTCCGCGCCGGACTCTCAAATGGGGTCTCCTGGCTAATGATTGTGTCTGTCTTCGACTGTTCCTTTCGGGGATATCTCTGACGGTGAAATCCTAGCAATCTGCGTCCGTTCGCGTTCTTGCACGGCCTGCCTGGTTCAGCCTTGCACAAGGGGCAGGGTTCTTGGATCACCGTCGCCGTCATATGGTGAACGTAACCGCAGTCGGACTTGTCGTCCATGAGCCGGGCGCGTCACGGTACTCAACACTTTAGTGCTAGGCTATGCATGCAAGCTGTTAGCAAACGACGGTATACATTCGCCTGATATCAAACCTGCGACAAAATCGCACAGACGAAAGGTGAGCGCGAGCGCTCGTGCCAAGATCGCAGCCGGACAGAAAGCTACTGCCAGCCAGCTTGTGAGTTGAGCTGCAATCTGCCTCAGTGTTTTGATGGCTTCTCGATAGTTCGCGAGCTGAACGGCTTAACACGCCGTCGCGGGTCCCCCTACATGACAAGCTCCGAGCTAAAACTTGCCGAACGAACGACTACGAAGAGTGACCACGAGTGCGTCCTGCTCATTGCGGCAGGCGCAGACGACGCGGCAAGAGTTTTAGGTGAATTAGGTTCCATAACGGAAGAGCGGTTCCACGTGGAGTGGGTCACCGAACTCTCGGGTGAAATCGAGCGGCTACTCGCGGTGGCGTGGGGCGGCAGTGCTAGACCTGAACCTCACCGGCAGCCAAGTCATCGAACCGCTCAATAAGATCTTTCAGGCTACGCCTGGTGTTCCAATTTTGATTTTAGGTCAGGCTGATACCGAGGCCCTTGCGCCCTTGCCACATGGCGCGCAAGATTATCTGCTCAGGGAACAAGCCGATGGCTATCGGTTAAGGCTAACTGTGCGCACGATGATGGACCGGCGCTCGGCCGGAATCCATTCTGCGATTCCCCTCCGCGACCAATATCTTCGATGGCCAAGCGACTGGTGAACTTATGGGGGAACTTCATGGGGCTCTTCGTCTTGCTTCACCTCATAGACACGAAGCCCCTTAAGGCTCGACTCAGCAGTCTCAGCACCGGAATAGTCCACGCCGGTGTAGCGTTCAAATTGCGGCATCAAGCCTCTCCGGTTGAATCGCTCATTTGATCTTTGCAAGCGAATAGGACGTACTACGTCCCCCGGCCGAATCCTTCGCTATGACGCCCTTCCTGATCAGGTCCTCAATGTCTCGCAGCGCGGTGTCCTGCGAGCACTTCTCGAGCTTCCCCCATTTCGAAGAAGTCAGCTTGCCTTCAAAGCCATTCAGCAGCCTGTTGATCATGCTCCGTTGCCGCTCGTTGAGTTCCGTCGCTGCGAAACGATCCCAGAAGCGGGCCTTGCTGAGCACGGCTGCAAGTATGGTTTCCGCCCGGTCAAGGGCGCGACCCAGACACACGAGAAACCATTCGAGCCAAGGTGTAACGTCGAGCTCGCCTTTCTGCGTCGATTCGAGGATCTCGTAATAAGATTTCCGCTCCTGTTGAATCTGCGCTGACATGCTGTAGAAGCGCTGTGGGCTGCGTTCTGAACGCGCCAAAACCATGTCAGCGATGGTGCGCGCAATGCGTCCATTGCCATCGTCGAACGGGTGGATGGTCACGAACCACAGGTGCGCCACGCCCGCCTTGAGCACGAGATCGGTCGAACTCTCTTTTTCAAGCCAGTCGAGGAACTTCTTCATTTCCCCGCGGAGGCGGGCGGCGACTGGAGCTTCATAGTGAACCCGCTCCTTCCCGAATGGGCCGGAGACGACCTGCATCGGACCCCTTTTGTCATCCCGCCAGGCGCCAACATTGATCCTCGACATTCCGCTGCGGCCGGTCGGCAACAATGCTGCGTGCCAATCGAACAAGCGTTGTGCGGTCAGCGGCTGGTCGTAGTGCTGCGTTGCGTCCAGCATCATTTCCGACCACGCCCTCGACGTTGCGATCCAACGGTGTCAGCCCGCCGATGTCGATTCCCAGCCGGCGTGCGATCGAAGAACGCACCTGATCTCTATCGAGCTTCTCTCCCTCAATCTCGCTCGACTTGAGGACATCCTCGGTTAATGTATCCAACACCGCTTCTGTTCGAAGCTGGAATCCAAGCCCCTCCATGCGGCCAATCAGTCGTCCTTGCCGGTGCCGCACCTCAACGAGTCGCGGTGAAATTCGCTCGGAATCCCATCTAAAAATCGGCCATGCCGACCGTTCGTGGAGGTAGACACTACTCTTTATTCTCCGCACCATTTGCAGAGAATATAACGCACATTCGCCGCAACTACAAAGCAATAATCTACGCATATTATGCGGCGATTATGTCCTTCGTTCGCCGCATCTCACTTTTTGATAGCACCGCCTTGAATCTGACGATGTCCAACGCCTGCCCGGCGACCAACTGCTTCAGCTTGCGGTTCTCTTCTTCCTTCTTCCAGCTGACGAAGTCGCTATCACCGGATTCAGTCATTACTATTCGATGGCTTTCGGTTTCGGATCAGTTCCGCATATTTTGTGACAATCTGTTGCCATGAATAGTTCTCCTGTGCTCGAGATCGAGCCGCTTCCGCAAAGTGTCTACGCCCGAGCGGGTTCCGATCCACACTATCAATTTCCTGTGTTAGATCGTCGGCAGTCGCGAAGAACCTCCCCGCTTCTTCCAGGGTCTCTCGATTGAATGGATTATCGTGCGCGATAATAAAATTCCCGCACCCCATTGCCTCCAGGAGTGATGGATTGGTCCCTCCAACACTGTGCCCGTGAAAATAGGCGAATGAGTGGTATCGAAGGCATCGCAGTTGATCTTGGTCATATAACGTTCCGATCATTCGAATTCTTGGATCATGGATCGAAAGGAGACTCTTCACATATTTGGTTCCGCTCGCATGGTTTCCAACAACAATCAGCTTCCGTTCGCTTTGTGAGGATCTGAAGGCCTGAAGAATTTCATAAACATGATTTTCCGGCTCGAGCCTGCAGACCATGAGGTAATATTCGTCTGCTTCAAGATCCCATTTTGAAAGCGGATGTCTTACTGGCGGCGCATCGACCATCTCACATCCATATGGGATCACCGAGCACGCGTTGAGTTCTCCATGACGGGATGTCAGGCTTATTTCAATCGCCTTGGCATCCGCGATAATCCGGTTTGCGCTGCGAATGGATATCCACTCCATCAATCGGAAGTAGAGCTTTGCCACCCGTCCCCACTTGGCACGCGCCCATTCCAGCCCATCTGGATTGATCCACACCTCGGTACCAAATAATCGCGGGATGAAACAGAATAGGGCCGCTCCATATCCAAGCATGTATACGATGTCAAATCTCTTGCGCGCCAACCAAAGGCAGCGCAGATCGTAAAGAATAGTCCGAAGGGGTCCGAGAGGTACAGCGGAAACGTAGTGCAGTTTTACCCCTCGAAAGACTTCGAGTTCTACACTTTTCCTGGACTCGCAAAAGACGGTCACATCGAAGTCGCACTTAGAAAGCCCAGTTGCAAGATTTTCTGCGAAGGTCTCGAAGCCACCATAGCAGGCTGGAATGCCTCGCGTACCTAGGATAGCAACTCGCAAGATGCGGATTCGATCGTGATCACAATCAGGCACAGTGGCCTGAGGGTTCGAAATCAGGGGCTCCAAATGAGGTCTCCTAAACGCAGACTTCACAATGTTTCGAGCCAGCGCATAAGCCATCCCCAGAGGGACCAGCATCCGGTATTCCAGAGGAACGTCGCGATTGCCCAATATGCTTTTCCGGATTTGAAATTCTCCGCTCCACATTTTTCGTTGGAATTCCGAGAGTCCTCCAGCTGAGCCCGGAGAGCGGGAAATTGTGCAGGCTGAGTTAGGAAGAACGGAGATCCTCTTAGCCCTAAGAATGGCCATCGCGTTAGTGAAATAGTCCTCGCAATATCGTCCAAGCGTCCAAAACGAGCAAAGCTGCTTTGAGATTGCTGTGGCAGGTGTGTAAAAGGGATTAAATGCGATTACGAGAAGACGGGTGCAAAACGCAGTGAATCCATCGGGAACGGATCGGAGCAATTTTGAACTCAAGCTGTGCACCAGAGATCCGCCCAAAGCCCTCCCGGTTATGAAGAGACTGTCAATGAAGGCGCTTCCTTTTCCTAGTACCTCAGCTTGAATCGCGTCGGGCCATCCTGGTTCAAAAACATCGTCCGAATCAAGAAAGGCTATGATGACGCCTTCGGATTTCTCGACCCCCAACTCGCGCGCAGCCCCGGGTCCTTTGTTGGACTTCAAGCGAAAAACGCGAACCGGAACTCCGCTCGGGGTTACACTCCGGCTATAGGCATAGGGCGTGGTTCCACAATCGTCTACGATGATAATTTCAAACAGGTCGGGACACGACGGAGTTACCGACTCAACAGCACGATCAGTCAGAGCCTTGCGATCAAACGTTGGGATTACAACTGAAATGAGTCTATCCATAGAACAGGGAAATCACACTCTTAGAGAAAATGGCGTAGATCATGAAATTAACCACCAGACCGCCAGCGATTGCTATCCCGGAGCGGACCGAAAGATTGGGAGATTTCGCTGCCATGAATATCTGAATGGCGATGGCTGCCATCGCAAACCTATAGGTAATATACGGGAAAAACAGCAGGCTCAGAATCAGCAGAGCCGTTGAATACAAGAAGGCGATCTGCTCCTCTTTTGACGGTTTGGCCTGTCGGTCAAGATATCGAAAAAGAAAAATGAGGAATAGAGGGAAGATCATGAAGATAAGAAACGAAACGGAAGGCTTTTCAGCATACGCCTCAGCGTAGGTCATGAGAGCTCCATAAATCTCGTCAAAAGTCGAAAAGAAACTCAGGGTGAAAAGGTACCCTACGAGAGCCAACATCGGAATCGACCAGAGAAGCAGCCTTCTCTTGCTGAGTGTGCCGGATTTATAGGCAATCAGGAGCGCCAGGGGAGCGAAGAACCAGTTGGAGTCGTGAAGCAACATCGCAACCGCGATAGCACTGATCTTAAGAAGGCGCTTCTCGAAAGCGAATCCTGCCAGCAGAAAGGCAAGGCCCACCCCTTGCCTCAGCGCGTTAGTCATGAATTCGAAACCGATCGTGCTGATTAACAATCCACAGGCAACCAATAAAGTCCCCTCTCGCTTCCAGTCTGCGAACAGCAGGAAACTGATTGGAAGTGCCAGCGAGGCGCAAAACAAGAAAAGACGTGGTTCATTGCCCAAACATGCCGGGCGCATTATCCAGTCGAATGCACGCAAGGAAAAGCTCTCAGATGGGTCGGCAATCAAAGAGGGATTAAGCACGACCGAACTGTCGTGAGTAACCCAAGAGGTTCCAGAGATTGGCAATGCGCACGCTTGTAGTTGGTTCCCAACATATCGACCTGTGTCATTCGAGGCTGTTGCACTTGGAATAGGTCGAAAAGACAATCCGAGTGTGACGAGAATCGCAGCTCCTGCGAAAGCGACGCGAAGAGTGGCTGCTTTGCTATTCAAGGGCGCAAAATCTCTCTTAGAGTTGACCCCACGGACCATTGCTCGTGAAACAACGGCTCTGCTGTATTTCCCTCTGCCCACTCATTCCAAGACTTCAGAAACAGGATTGGAGTTGGATTTCTGCACTCTAGCTGTAGAGCGGCGGTGGCGGCACGTCTAAAGCTCGCCTCGTCATAGTGGGAGAGTACCAAGCCCCGTCGCCCCGACCGTGCTGTGTTGTCCCAGCCGGTGACAATGGTGGCATGGGATGCGCCCATGATGGAACGCATTCCGCTCTGCAACGTCGAGACGACGTTGTTGTAGTTGCGGATCTCCGGACCAAACCCTACCTGACCTAGCTTCCGCCACAAGAGCCGGTATCCAATTGAAAGCAGAGGGCTCCGAAAGTAGGCGGCAATCGGAGTGACGACCGCAGCGTCTAGACCATGAGCTGCAGGATCGGAGAATTCAAAGTTACGCCCCGGAGACCAGTTACCAATTAAATACAGCGACGCTCCAGTCCGTCGTGAAACATGTTCCCTCAGATGGCCCAGATATTCGGCAGCATTGGGTATCTGTCTCGGCTTGTAGATAACAAATGGAAATCGCCCATTAATTTCAAGATACCGACCGCTCTCAATATAGTTTGAAAGTAGATCTCCATGTTGAGCAAGTTCACGTGCGTCATAACTCTGTTCCACAAAAACTCTGTTCGCAGCTCCGTGCCAGATACCGGACCAAGATTCATTTGCCCAAGCAAGGAGGAAACGAAAGTCCGGCCGCTCAAGTCTTAGCATGTCATCGAGCGGGCGATGGAGGAGACGCTTTCCTGCGAACCAGTAGTGCCAAAAACAAAAAGCGTTGATTCCTATCTCGCGGGCATAGTCTATCTGCGCATAGAGTGTCTCGACACAGCGCAGATCGTAAAAACCAAACCGCCCCGGAATCTTCGGCTGGGCATGTCCCGGGAAAAGCGCGCGAGCCCGGGCTACGTTATGCCACTCAGTGAAACCCTCACCCCAAAAAGTGTCATTCTCGGGAATGGGATGGAACTGACCGAGGTAGTAGGCGACACAAGTGACCTTGTTTTTCATCGTCCTCTTATGCAGCTGAGTCGAAATGCGCGTTCTTGGGGTGTAAAGAGCACAAACCAAGCTAACAAGACACAGAATGCCAACTCGAAAGCAGACACGGCAAGTTTGACTAAAAGGGTCATGTTCATCATGCTTAGGGCAAATGCCGCTGCGATTGTCCCGGCGCCGGCAAGAATTGTCTTGGGACGCGGCATTCTGTGCAACCACTTGCCAGCCGCTCCAAAAAGGAGCGTGCAGTCGACGATGACTCGAATTGTCCAAGCAATCGCTGTGCCCTCGATACCAAAGTGTTTCGTTAGCACCCACACAGTAGCCAGGTAGAACGGTAATTCAAGAAGGTGGAATTTGCCCGTGATGTCCGCACGCCCTGCACCCTGCACGAACGCAAACGGGAGGGTGGCAAGGCCATTCGCAAAAACCCCAATCGCCAGCCATTGCAGTACTCGCGCGCCGTGACTTGCAAAAGTTGGCCCGAGCCAGATGCTCAATCCGTTTTGAGCGAAAATCGCGACCATTAAGGTTAGCGGCAATAAAGTCAAAACCACATATTTAACAGCGCGCCGAAACAATATACCTGCGCGCTCGCGATCCGCCACCAATGCGCTGGAAAACGCGGGAAACAGCACACCGACGATTGCCGTTGGGAGGATTAGCAGCTTCGTTACAACCTCAAAGGGAGTGGCATAGTAGGCAACGGCAGTGAGTGACAAAAGGGTAGCGATCAAGAAGCGATCCAAGTAGGCCATTATTGGAGATATGATATTCGAGATTGTCATCCAAGCGCCGAAACTGAACAGCATTGGGAGGAGGCGCTTATCGATATCGGTTCCGCGCGGGACGAGCGGCATGCCCCGGAGTGCCAGAAGTGCATAAACAAGCCAGAACACGATGCGCGCAGCCACCAAGATTCCCACCACCGCGGGCAACTCCTTCGACCAGGGCAGCACAAGGAGCGGGGCGGCGAAAGTAGCTGCTCCCATAGGCATTCGAACGAGATTGATGGCCCCAAATTTCTGGCGCGCTTCGAGAACTCCCCGGAATCCAGCTGTGCTGATCACGAATGGCAACGAGAGGCTAAGCAAGTAAAAAGCTTTTATGGTTTCCGATTCAAGCGGCGCGGGAGTCCTCAGCAGATCCTTTACCAGCATTGGAGACAACAGTGCAAGAAACACCCCGCCGAGGATGCCCAACGCACCCATGAGCAAATTTGCAGTCCAGATAATCGACGGAAGCTCGCGGTCGCTCCCCGTCGCTAGCTTCTGCGCGACGAGATTAGTCATGGCACGGCCAAGCCCGAGATCGAAAAAGCTAAAGTATCCAACAACCATCCAGGCGATGGTCAGTACACCAAAGCGGTCCGTTCCAATTGCATGGATTAGCCGGGGAATTGCGACAAACCCCACCGCTATCGGGGCGATCTGTCCGACAAGGTTCCAGACAGTATTGCGGGCGAGCAAAGACCCGCGGGTCAGTTCTCTGACGTTGATTTCTTGAATCACCCCGTCAGCGGTGACAGTGCTCTTATTCGACACGTCTGATATCATAGTGGCTTTGCCTGGACAGGGATACTTCCCGGAGGTTTCATATACGTCAAGATGCTCATCGAACTTGCGGGACCGAGTTGGTTCCCTTCTGCTTCATCGCTCGTCTTAGCGGCGCAAGTCTTTGTCTTGATTCGGGATCTTTCCTCATTCGTTCGAGGGCGGCCTGCATGAGAGCGAAAAAGAAGGCGAAAAGGCATCCTAGCACCGTGGCGCCCACTACAATCAGAGCGCGTTTCGGAGAAGAGCGCTTATCCGGAGGAATCGCCGTATCTACTACCTGGATCAAGGCGCCTTGCTTCGCCTCATCGAGCTTGGCCATTTCGAACTGACGAGCCAGAATCTCGAAGATCGTTTCGTTGTATTTTACGTCGCGAAATCTCCGGACATATTCGAGGCTCGCTGCCGGCACCAAACCCTTTGGTACGATCATGCTGCCCTTGGCGCCGTCTTCTGAGCTTCCCAATTTCGCCAACTGAGCTCGCATGCTATCCAGTTCTCGATGAGCTTGCACCATCTGGGCATTTTCACCGGTTGCGTAGGTTTCCATGCCCTGCACCTGTACTTCCATCGCCGCGATCTGTGCGCGAAGAGAAGCGGCGGATTCGATGAGCGCTCGTGCCTGACTGTCGAGCTGGATCAACCCAGTTTTCTGTTCTGTCTGTTTCAGAGCCTCTTCAGCGTTGGCCAAGTTGTCTTTCGCCTGCTCAAGCTGATGCTCAAAAAACAGCCTGCGCTGAGACGCTTCCGTGATGGCGAGATGCTCAGATAGCAATCGAAACTGGTCTACATAACCGTTGGCGAGGTCCGCAGCGCGTTGAGGATCGCGAGCTTCAACCGAGATGTGGATCAGGCCATCTTTGCCGCTTCCGTCTACTGTCGCATCCTTTTCAAAGTCTTTGCGTGCATCCGAGGGGTAACGGTCGTGGTACTCCTCCATCAGACCGAAATGCTTCACCATCGCATCTTCTACCGTGCGACTTTTCAGCATGGAGACAAACATATCGTTGGGGTTCTTGAGCCCGAGACTGCTCCCCGCCAATGCTGCCGCACCGCCCAACGAACTGAGCTGTGAACCGAGAACGGCTGCCATCGAAGAGGTTTGCTGAGGCGGCAGCAATGTAATAGTTGCAGTGTATTTCTTTGGCAAGAGTAGCGAAACGATCACCCCAACTACTGCGCAAACCCCCGTGATCCAGATTACTAAGCGCCTACGCTCAACAAGGACAACCAGAAGGTCGAGCAAAGATATATCGTCGCCCGGCTTCGCAGTTTGCTCGGCAACGGTTGGCTGAGCCGCAGAACGTTGATTCTCTTCTGTCTTGGATTGCGAGATTTCTGTTGCCATCGATTCCTACCGGTTCGAGAATTGCAGGGAAAGCCACCCTTGCAATCTATTTAATGACGTCAATCGCTGCAGCGCCTAGCGCAAATTGGGAGAAAATCTGCGTCCAGTCGAGCACGCCTCGCAGGGCGGAGGGTTTGAAAGTCTTCTCGGGAACTACGATGGTGTCGCCGGGATTGAGCCTTATGTGGGCAAACTCATTACCCCATGCGTTTTTCACAGTATCCCGGCTTATAACATCGCCATTCGCTCGAATGACGAACTCGCGTCTCTGCTCTGCATCCTTGTTGGGTCCACCGGCCTGAAGCAAATATGCACCGGCACTGCGACCCTTCACATATAAGAAGGAGTTCTGATTGTACACAGCGCCAATCACGCTTACGACAGAAGGAACCGGAGGGATTATGAATCGGTCACCGTTCTCCATTGTGATATCGGGTAAGCTCGTCGTGCCCTCACTATCGGGTTTTAATGGCAGGACAACGCGTCCCGTTGCCCGAATCTGACGCAGTGCCGAAACCAGACTCTGCTCATTGCCTTGAGCAGCGGCGCCACTTGCGAGGTCCTGCGGCGTAGACGTGGCAGAGGCTGCCAGTGCCAAGTTAGATCTCTGCATGCGCATCTCCAGAGTCTGCACATACTCGTCGATACGAGCTTGCTGTGCGACCCGCACTGACTGGCGCGTGAATTCCGACCCGTAAAGGTAGGCCTTCGGAGTGATACCTCCGGCGCGCTCGACAAGTTGCTTCAGGGTTTCGTCCGGGTGCACAGTGTAGACTCCGGCGTGCACAAATTCGCCATCCAAGGTCACGAGCTTTGTTTGCTCTGCCAGAGGTACATGGATGTCCGCGACGGAGAAGATGGAGACAATATCACCACTCGTCAACTCCAGATCTTGCGATGCATCGTGTTGCATGACAAGCTTGCCGAGATCGAAGGGAATCAGGGTCGTCTTGAGGGTATCCGGATCGATTCGCTCAACAGCTGCATAGTCCCAATCGATATCTGGCGCAAGAAGGTGAATCGCCGTTCGTTGAGCAGGTCGCGGCCCTTGAGGAATCGCTGAACCTTGTTGAGCTCCCAAGGAGGAGCTTCCTGTACGCCGTTGCGCAGCTGAATCGGAACTCTGCTGATTGGAGATCTGCGAGTTGGGATTCTCCAGATTAGCCTCTTCAGATGATGACGGCCTTAAAGTAACTGTATTGCCGTCATCTGGCTGACGGAGATCCGGAAAACCGTCTGACGGTTCAAACTCGGGTGCGGGAAGCCCCAACTGCGTTCGCTTCCACCAGTAGTTCCTTGTTATAAGGGACTCTTTGTCGGGTATAAGTTCACTGATGCGCATCCCCGGGTGCCACGCGAATCGGCCAGGATTTGCGATGTTTCCTCTCAAGACGACAGTCTTTGCATACCGAGGCACAATGGACAAGACTTTCACAATATCGCCATCCGCGAGCGCCGTTGCCAATCCGTCCTTGTCATAGGCCACCTCCATCGCCTGACGCTCGCTATGTTTCTCTATGCGTTCAATCGAGACTCGAGCTGCGGATGCTACGGTGGAGACTCCTCCCGCGTCGGCGAGGGCATCCGATAAAGACTCGCCAGGCAGCAATTCGTAAATGCCCGAACTTTTTACGCTACCCAGGATTGCGACTTGGGGACCGACTGGCGGAATAAATATGATGTCGCCCGGCAAAAGCTTCGCGTCTTTCGATCGATAGCCCCGAACAATCATCTCGTAAAGATCAAAATGGGTGACGGTCTCACTACCGCGGCGGAGCTCTATATTGCGGAGGGAGCCCTGCGGTTTTGGCCCTCCGCTGGTGAAGAGGGCATCAACGAGAGTACTAAGCGAACTGACTGTGTACACTCCGGGGGCGTTCGCTTCTCCGGCCAAATATACCTGTATCGATCGAATCTGCCCAAGGTCTACTGTCAGGTCGAAGTTATGGAATACTCGACCGATAGCACTGCGCAAATGTTGATCGAGTTCTGCAAACGGGATAGACGCTACATGTATCGGACCGACTTGCGGGAGATAGATGTCCCCAGAGCGATCTACCCGGACATTGGCCTGGAAGCTAAGTTGCCCCCACACTCGAATTCGAATCTCGTCACCCGGGCCGATCACAAAATCAGGAGGTACGGGCGCCATGTCAACTGGTGCGAATGTCGATGGAACCCGGCGAAAAAGATTTGCCCCAAAAATGGGTAATACCTGGCCGGTCGTGGAAGCGGCGAACTTTTGAAATTCGGTGAGCGGCGCCGGGGGAACATGGATCTCGGGATTCTTTACAGACGGTTGCCGAGATAGTTGCTCCGTATCGGCGTAGTTCCCATTTGGACTCGATGGAGACAAAGGTAGCCGGGGAGTCTGAGTTTCGGTGTTTCCAACACTCCGGCTAACACAAACTGGCGACGCGGCTTGTGCAGGATCCGAACAGTCGAGTGTATTTTCAGCACCATCCGGGTAGCCCGTTTGAGGCTGCTGTTGCGCATTCAGGCAGATGCTGATCGCGGCGAGAAGAAGAAAAACTCCCATGTGGTTGGCCATTCTGAAACCCACTGAAGGTCGATCAGAGGTCCTTCTGGCAGGCGAATCCCAGCTACTCCTTTCACCAAAATGCGAGGAATCCATAGCCATGAGTCTAGCATGGCCAATGCTCACCGTCGCTGCATGGACGAACGGGGCGCAGGCCATTTCTTCAACGAAGAAGATGGAGAGCAGACTGCAAAAAAAAGGAAGCGTATGACGAGTGTAGAGATGGTATTGGCCCCTTACTCCTTAGGCAAGAGGATCGTTTGGCACAAGTCGCGGAGTTCTCGATCAAAGGGGACCAATTGAGGGCCCATGTAACGAATCCACAGACCAGATGCTAAACATCATTGTCGAGTGAATTTTCAACGAGTCTGGGAATGGCTCGCAGAAGGTTCACCATCCTAGAAATGTAGGACAATGGAACACTTAGAATGCGGGCGCGCACAAGAGAGTTGCGACTGAAGGAAATCAGCGCTTTACATCGATCGGCTCATTCCTTCGACGGTGGAAGCTGGACGAATTGCCTCAACTGTTCAATGTACTGGCAGGCAACTTGAGCCTGGTTGGTCCCCGCCCAAAACTGTCCGAACATCAGCTTGGCGTACTGTGCTGCCGGCCGGAAATCACGCGTACTCTATTGTTTGGTCGCGAAGAGCGTGTTCTCGCCTCGGTGCGTGTCGAGTCGATGGACGCTTTCTACCATTCGGTCATGCTCCTTGCGAAGATTCAACTTGACAGGGAATGCGTGGCTCGCGCTACATTTCTCTCGGACCTAAAGCCGTTGCGACAGTTCTGCAATTTGCGAATTGCTCCCAATTGAGATTTCTGGAATGGAAGGTAATACGGCAAGAGTCAAGGTGCGATCTTTCCCTGGTTCGTTGATCCCGCGAGCGACACTTCCGCCGACGAATCACTTGCCTGCGCAGACTTATTGAAACTCGGTGTGTATCAAATGAAATGAATGCTTATATTGATGCCCAAGAGGGACGAATCAGCCGATCCGGAGGAAACACGGACCCTTCACTGTCGTTTTCGATGCAAGCATTGTAGCTGTCCTATCTGGATCCCTCACGATCGGTTGGGACATCCGTTCTCAGATCCCCCCATCCAAGTTATAGAGGCGAAGTCCATAGCAACAGTGTGTTGCATCTGCTATCACGTCGGGCGATATTCTCTATATCGGGACAATCCGGATTATAGTCCAGGGGACACCATGGTCATAAAAGAACCCCTCGGCGAAACTGTCTTAGTTGATCAGCTACGGTGCGAAGAGACGAGTTGTAATTCTGAATTGCGGCTGTTTGTAGATTGGTTTAGCGGGATTCCCCCCGACGGAGGAAAAGAGCTCGCCAAAGAGTGGAAATGGGCTGGCTTGAAGTGCAGCGAGGGACACCCCATCAGGATTCCCCAATGGCTTTCCTCAAATAATAATGAGTAACACTTGAAGTACGATCAAGAGATTTGGACGAGCCTATCTGGTTTCTGAGTGGGTGAATGAGTGGCCTTTTCTGGTCTGGGAAACGAAGGCTAATAGTCTGGCCGTGGACAACATGCAAAAAAACTCCAGGATACTTTTGGTGGCGTCCTTGGCGAAAGATCGCGGTAGGCTTTGATAGCACCTAGAGATGGTAAATTGGGGACATGAATTGTGGCCGCGCTGCAAGGCGCTGTAGGGCTGAATTCGCCGGACTAGCAGGTCTCCTTATCGGCATTGGTCTCCTTCTGCACGCCGCAGAACATAGTTCAGCGCAGACAGCGGCCACTCAGTCAGCCTCGGCAGGCTATCGAAGTCGGCAGCCTGCCCCCACCGGCAATTGCGATCAGGCGATCATTGGATCGCCCTATATCCCAGTTGATAACTGGATGTATCCTGCAGTGTTTCGCCTCTACTCTATGGGATACGTCGACCATATCTATTTAGGCATGCGGCCCTGGACCCGTAAAAACATCATCGAAATTCTGAGAGATGTTGAGGATCGAATTGCAGATTCGAGTCCCAGCGCAAGCACCGATCAGGCTCAAGAGATTCACCAGGCTTTAGAACAAGAGTTACAGCGGGATGTGCTAAATCCGTGCGCTGGATCTACGAATCGCCTTCGCTTCGAGTCGGCCTACACAGTCTTTCGCGGTATGTCCGGCGCGCCCCTTCGCGACAGCTTTCATCTCGGTTCAACACTGATCAATGATTATGGCAGGCCCTACGAAAATGGCTCAATAACTATTCCGGAATCAGCGGCTACGCATCTGTAGGACGCTTTACGTTCTATGCACGAGGAGAGTTTCAGGGCGCACCATCGGCCGCTGGTTACTCCTCAATGCTGGCAAACAAATTATCTGCGATTGATCAGACTCTCTATACAGATTCCGCGACCAACCAAACCAGGTACTACTATCCACAAGCTACGATTCCGATGGGCACTATCACTTCCACGACGCATCCTGGAAGCTTACGTCTCCGCTAACCTTTGTAAGCGTACGAACTTTCCCTTCTAGCGCCCACGGGGTTTCAGCGTGAAGATCGGCACATGGCCGATGGTTTGGAAGTGAGTCCGCGTCGTGTTCGTCGCTGGCATCCGATTTCAGAGAAGCTGAAGATCGTAAAGTTGTCGTTGCAACCGGGCGTCAGCGTGGCCGAAGTGGCGCGAACTCACGGCGTGAACGCGAACCAGGT
>Ga0209004_1000036_pt1 | contig 36513 bp, 28 predicted proteins | sample TexAe_RefH0_M1_FD_187948 | JGI IMG/M metagenome (GOLD analysis project Ga0209004, IMG submission 187948) | Forest soil microbial communities from Davy Crockett National Forest, Groveton, Texas, USA - Texas A ecozone_RefH0_M1 (SPAdes) (version 2) | ecosystem: Environmental > Terrestrial > Soil >... | reverse complement strand
CACCGCCCGCGCCCGCGGATTGGCGCGATAAATTTCCAGGTGCAGCAGCAATTCGCTGGTGCGCAGCCGATCCCCGGCCACAATGTTGCCTTCCAGATCTGAAAGACAGATATCCGCCGGCTCCATATCGCGCTTGCTCATCATCGTAGGCGTGCACAGCACGTATTTCGTGCCCAGCCGGCAGCTGATGTTGCCGCCATTGCCGTCCACATACTGCCGTTCCCACAGCTTTAGCCCCACGCGGATAATCTCCGCACGCAAGGATTCGGCTTCGAACGAACTCGATGCTGCCGACGGAGAAAGCTCGTCAGGCTCGGGCACGCGCAAAGCCTCAACCACGGCCTCCACAACTCCCCTCACCTGGTCCGAAATCGGATTAGCAGACTGCTCCATGCAGACCTCGCTGGGACAGCTCCAGTGCGGCGCGAACGCAGCCCGCCCGTTCGAGTTCCCACCATTACATATATGTCCGAATGCTCTTCAATGTTGGTGACAAGGATCACCGAGCGTACTGATTAAGCTGAGCGCAACTACTAAATTTGTCATCCTGTGCGCAGCGCAGCCGGGTCCCCGGCAACAGCGGGTACCCTCTGGGTGCGTCGCAAGGGTGAAAGCGCAGTCGAAGGATCTGCGGTTGCTTTTTTCGGTGCCACCCCAACTGCGCCCAAAAAGCGCGTTGCTTCGGAATGGGATACGACACGCTCGGAACTCAACGTTCTGATCCGCTGGTCCCGTGGTCTCGGATATGGCAAACTCTGAATCGTGAAACTGCTAGCGGAGGAACTCTGTGTCGACAAAACCCGAGACGAGTGAAGTAGACGAATACATAGCAAGCTGTCCAAAAGATGCGCAAGACAATTTGGCCAAGATGAGAGCCGCGATACAGGCGGCCGCGCCTGGAGCGACAGAGCGCACCGATTACTTCCAGATGCCCGGATACTCCTATCCCGGCTTTGACTATGATGGGATGTTTGTCTGGTTCAGCTTCAAAAAACCGTACATACGCCTGCATGTACGCCCGCCTGTAATACAGGAACATAGCAAGGAACTTGCAAATTACCCGACAACCAAAGCGATTGTCAGCTTTCCAATGGATACGCGGATACCAGTAACCCTGGTGAAGAAACTAGTGAAGGCAAGTCTAAAGACAATGAGAGACAAAAAGCGCTGACACGTGCTCCGGTTGTCTCACCGCCAACCCGGCAGTGACCCCGCAGTACACAATTGCTTGACGTATTGCTCAACCAGTAACTTCTGAACACGCTGCTTCTGAATACGCCACAATCCAACCGGGACTCCAAAGACCGCCGCGCCTTGGCTCCGGTGCTCATTTCCGCCTGGGGGTTTTCGGTGGCTTGTCGGTCGGTGTATTTCTCCGTTCTTTCCGCACTGACGGATTAGTCTTCTTCAGTTCGACCTTGGGCAGCCTCGGTTTCTCGGTGAGGATAAGCGAACTTGCCTCGCCTGGGTTTAAATGGACCCACATTCGTTTCCGCTCGAATAAATAGAGACCGGTAACCAGAAGCAACGCAACTCCGGTCACCCAGCGCGCTGCCACCACATCGCCGGTTGTGGCCCAATTAACTGTTACCTGCACATTTCCCTGCGGGACCGGCACGGCCATTAAGCCGCGCTCTCGCTCGGCCATCGCTATCACCGGAACTCCATTCACCTTGACGCCCCATGCCGGGTAATAGCGCAGCCGCAAAATCAGGTACCCGGCGTGCTCGGCGACTCCCATGAACCATTTCTGCTCCGGCATATATCTGAATGCCTCCGGAGCAGACGGATCGGCAATCAAAGATAATTCCCTCCAACGCGAACTCTTGCAGCTGGCTGATTCGCCGTTCCACACAGGAGCGAAGCCAGTTTCCCCCTGGACTGAATCTTTTGAAACACTGTCCAGCAGACAGGCGCTAGTTACCATCTGCACGTTTGGGTTCACCGAAGGGTTCAGCAGAGGGTTCCCTAAAGGGTCCACGAGAGGATTCCCCTGAGGGTCCACCAACGGGAATCGGATGCCCGGCGGTGCGTACTCGGGTTTTCCAAGAGCGACGACGCCCTTCCGTGCAGACTCTTGTAACAAAGCAATAACCGAGCCGCATTCAGCGAACCACCACTGCGGCACCGCAAGGCTGATTCCCAAAAAGACGACCGCACACGCGGCCATCAGGAAAATGCGCATGGTCTTTCGATCAAACCAGACGGCCGAAGCAAAACAGATAGCCATCGGAGCTTCCAGAACCACGAGCCAGCGCCAGGGGAACTGCAGCAACCGTAACTCCGGCAGTACGTTCCAGACCGGTCGGGAAATCGGAAAAAGCAGAAACAGAACTGCCGGCGGTATCAGAGCTATCGGGAGCCACCATCTGCGCTCTCCAGGCACGACGCCGCGAATCCATGCAATCGCGCCTCCGAGGAAAGTAATTACGAGCATGGCCACAGCAACATTCGAAACCCGATGCAACAGGATGTCGTGAGATGCCAGAAGTGGGTTGGCATGACGGGCGAAGAGCCAGCTGTTTTCCACCGCATAATTACTGGAATTCACGGCATTCTGAATGCTCACCCAATTTCTCTCCGAGACGGCGGGAATCAGATAAAGCGATGCCAGCCCCATTCCCAGGAATGTGCTCACAGCGGCACGCACCACGGGCACTATCGACTTTTCAATCAGAGCGGAGACCAGCGCGACAGTAGCCAGCAAATAGCTGGCCATGATTCCCAGCGGGCCGTTGCTCAGCCAGATTCCCGCCACAATGAGAGCCAAAGGCGCTGCCGAGCCGTCGAAGGCGCGTTCCCAGAAATTCCCCGAAGGATTTCGTCTTCGCAAGGCAAAAAGAAGAAGCAAAGGAATCCAAAATCCCCCCGCCAGTTCCGCGAAATCATTGCGTTTGTAGACGTTGAACAACGCGTAGCCGAGGAAGATTGCAGCACAACCAGCCAAGGTCGCCGGGTGATCTTCCAGTACCTCTCTGGCCAATGCGCGATTGGCCATACCGGTTGCGGCAAGCATCAGAATGAATAGGGCGAGGGGAACAAAACTCCACGGCAAAAGCGTTCCCAAAACGGATCCCCCCATCCAACTGATCGGGGGATAAAAAACAAATCTAGGCTCGCCCGCTCCGAAATTCGGGCTATTAGCCCAATGGGGATAGAGTAGGCCCTTCGACATACTGTGCTCGGCATCGATCCAGGAAATAAAGTGGAAGACGAGGTCTCCACTGCACGAGGGACCATGTAAGAGGAGCGGTCCTACCGCGATAACAGCGGCCATCACAATGATGGCCGGTCCCGTCAAACCACGCGGGCGCCGCAAAAAGCTCATTGTCGTTTTTGATTCTCTCTCCCGGCGTGGTCTGCTCAAGATCGGGCCTCTATCAATGTGGGCTGCCGGCATGACGTAGTCTTGTGCCGAAGGAGTGCGGTCATTCGTCAATTAGAGTATCGCGCTCGCGAAGCAGGCAGGGCTTACATTGGACGCAAACCATCCTTAACGCCGGTTGAGGCTCCTGGGATTCGTACGCTGGCCATGGCGAGTGGTGAAAAAAGACCCGACGCGAAGTGTTGAATTCGTTGCTCGAATTCTGCAGAAATTACCGGCTCACTCTGCACAACGGTAAACTCCGCTACGCAGCAATCCAGAGCAATGGGTGCAAACTACCTGGAGACGGACATACAGCTTGATTCCTTCGTGCTTATACCTTATCGCGCCGGATGAAGGAACTCGTTGAGCGATCTCATTCGTGCCATCCGTCCCATTGAAACTCTAAATGTGCATTGTGCCAAAATCACCGTCCATTCGGAAATAGCCTTTTCAGCAACAAAACCGGTGAGCAGTTAGATTAGCCCCTATTCGACTTTATCTACTCTCTTCGAGAAGTGTGCCGTTTACCGCGGCTTTTTCCCGCTGAGCGGGTTTCAGTCCGCCGCCACGAGCTTCCTCTGCAACGCCTCGAGCGTTTGCCCCTTCGTCTCCGGATAGGTAAACAGCACGGTCAGGAACTGGATAGTGGTCATGATGGCAAAAAACGTAAATGGCGCGCTGCGTCCGAGGCTCACAACCAAAACTGGAAACTCCAGCGCGATGATCGTGTTCATGATCCAGTGGCTGGCATTGCCCACACCCTGCCCCTTCGAGCGCACGTGATTGGGAAATACCTCCCCAATGTAGACCCAGATCACCGCTCCCTGAGAAAGCGCAAAGAAGGCGATGTAGGTGATGAAGATCCATACCAGTGCTCCCCCATGCGCATGGCTGTTGAAAAGCCACGACACCGCGCCGAGGCAGCTTGCCGTCCCCGCCGCACCAATCAGAAGCAGCGTCTTCCGCCCAGCTTTGTCAATCAACGACATGCCCACAATCGTGAAGACCAGGTTCGTGAACCCAATGGCGATTGCCTGCTTGTCACCCGAGAGCTGCGTAAATCCAGCCGACGCAAAAATGCTGGGTAGGTAATAGAGAATGGCGTTAATGCCCGCCAGCTGGTTAAAGGCGCCAATCGTGATCGCTAGAAACAGTGGATAGCGATACTTCCAGCGGAACACCGGCTTGTGCGCTGACGCATGCTCCTCTGCAAGCGCCGCGCGGATATCGGCCAGCTCAGCCTCAGGATCCGGATCGCCCATCAGCTTGAGGACAGCCAGTGCTTCATCGATACGATTCTTTGAGGCGGACCAGCGCGGGCTGCGCGGAATGAAAAAGAGAAGCGCCAGAAATCCCGCTGCCGGGATCGCCGCGATGCCAACCTGCCAACGCCACTCCGTAGCGCCCAAATGCAGCAGACGGATCAAGTAATTGGAGGTGTAGGCGGCGAGAATTCCAAACACGATGTTGAATTGAAACGCACCGACAAGCCGTCCGCGCCACTTCGCCGGTGCAAGTTCCGCAATGTAAACCGGGCCAAGCACTGACGACGCACCGATACCCAGCCCGCCGATGAACCGAAAGAGCAGGAAAGAAGGCCAGTTCCATGCAAGCCCGCAGCCAAGTGCGGATAATACATAAAGAACTGCCGTGATCCTCAATGTTTCGCGGCCACCGAGTTTTTGCCCGGCTGTACCTGCGCCCAGCGCCCCGATCACGGTGCCGACCAGTCCGATGGCGACCGTCAGTCCCTTGTTCTGCGGGCTCAGGCCATACAGTTTCACCAGCGCATCAATCGCTCCGGAGATGACAACTGTGTCGAAACCAAAAAGCAGGCCGCCGAGCGCTCCCGTTAGAGTCGCCTTCATCAGGTTCAGGTTGGGTCGCATAATCTAGCTGTCCTTGCCCCTCGTCCTTGAATTGCCCACAACATCCTACAGACCCGGACCCTGAGCGGCAAATCCTGAACCCGCTGCCCGCGCGGATTGCGCGGATTGCGCGACGTCCCCGTCAACCCCATCAACCCTCGTGCGGATTTCCCGGCGTCACCACCAGCGCACGGCAGGGGCCCGATCCTCCCGCGCTCCACGCAATGGCCATGTCACTGTCCACATACACGCAGTCGCCGGTTCCCAGCACTTCATGCATCCCACCCGAATCCACCTGCAACTCTCCCTCCAGCACATACACCACAAGGCACGCAGACTGCCCCGCTTCCGACATCGCTCCGCTGGCTCCCTGCGGATACTCAACCATCCGCGCCACCAGCCGTGCATGGCTGTTCAATGCGTGCAGCAGCACCTGCCTTACAGCTTCCTGTCCTCTCCCATTCCCCATCAAATGGGCCCTTCGCGTAATCGCCATGGTGTGCTTCGTGGCATCGGAAAAGAAATAGCTCAGCCCAACTCCGTACACTCGGCAGATATTCGCCAGCGTCGGCAGCGTGGGAATCATCCGGTCGGTTTCAAGTTTCGACAGCAGCGCGGTCGACAACCCGGTTTCCGCCGCCAGCCGCGAAAGCGTCAGATGTTTTTGCGTTCTCAGCGTACGCAGTTTCATGCCGATGCTGTAGGGCTCAAGCGCCCACCGTGCATACGACGGTCCCTTCACCATTGCACTTACCTCGCAACAGGAGTCTTCCGTGAATCCGCCTTCCATCTGCTGAAGGATTTCTGAAATGTGACGGGTGGCGCATTGGCCGCCAACGCTTTAGCATGTGAACTGCACCAGATTACGGGTTCGCCCTGCACAACCAAGGCATTAAAAAATCCCCGAAAAAGGATCATTCCCCATGACCCTGCTTCCTTCTCTTTTCCTACCTTGCCGTATCATCTTCCGCTTTCCTCACCGTCGCACCCAAATCGTCACTGCATTCGCAATTCTGCTCTGCATGCAAGTCAGCGCCAGGCGCCTTGCGGCACAAGCACCTGCCGCACCCCCCGACGTCCTCGTCCTCAGCAATGGAGACACCCTACACGGCAAGTTCGTCAATGAAATCGGCGGAAAGGTGACCTTCCATTCCGATCCTCTGGGCGACGTCACGCTCAGCTGGGACAAGATCAAGGAACTGCACACCGGCGGCAGTTTCGCCGTGATCGATAAGAACGTGAAGACACGCGGAAAGAAGAGTTCCCGCTCCATCCCCACCGGCACCATCGAAGTGACAAATAAGGAACTCACCCTGCACACCAACAACCCCGCAGCGCCGGCGCCGATTCCCGTCGCCAGCGCTGCATTCATCATGGACAAAGCTACTCTGGACAAGCAGCTCTTCCACCGTCCCGGCTTCTTCAGCGGCTGGAATGGCGCAGCCACGGCCGGCGCTGCTATCGTCACCGCAACCCAGAACCAGTACACCTTCTCCGGCGGCGTCGGCCTCGTGCGCATTGTTCCTACTGCCAGTTGGCTCAGCCCAAGCAATCGCACGTCCATCGACTTCACCGGCTCCTACGGAAAAATCACGCAACCGTCCTACACCATCCCCGGAACACCTCCAACCTTCGTCGCTGCCGTGGTTACCAAAACCGCTCTCTACCACGCCGGCGCAGAACGCGATGAGTATTTCTCGCCGCGCTTCTTCGCGCTTGGGCAGACTGCCTTCGATCACAACTTCGCCCAGGATCTCGACCTGCAGCAGATCTACGGGGGCGGTTTCGGCTGGACCGCGCTCAAGACTTCGACCCAGGAGGCGGACCTGAAAGGAACTGTTCAATATGAGAAACAGCAGTTCATTACCGGTTCGGCGACCAACCAGAACCTCATCGGATCAACATTTTCACTCTCCTATGTGCTTCATCGCAAGTTCGTAACCTACACGCAGGGACTTGCTTTCATTCCTGCTTACAACAACCCCCACGCCTACTCGGCAAATGAAACCAATACCCTCGCCTTCCCGGCATACAAAAACCTCAGCTTCTCCCTCGGGACACTCGACAGTTATCTGAATGACACACCCGTATCCGAACCGCCCACCAAGCACAATTCGTTCCAGTTCACGATGGGCCTCACCTACGCGATCAAGTCGAAGTATTAAAACTGGTCGGGTCGACCATAGCACCCTCAACCGGGCTTTCTACGAGACCTGCCCCGGCGGCAGGTCTCGTATGTTCATCGGTTAACATTGCGCGGCTCCATAGCTCCCCAAACAGCCGGAAGCTGTTTGGTCTCATATTCGCAACGCACAATTTCCTCATACATCCACAATCCATGTTCACGTTCTGCAATAAACGCGCGAGTATTTTTCCCATTGTGAAACGATCTCGGTAACGTATTAACACGTTACTAATACTTTGAAGAAAAGAAGTTGCGCATCACACAACCATGTTGCAGTTTAGATACATATTAGATACATAATTGGTGCGCGATTCGAAATGCTTCGCGCCGATTGCCTGTGACTGGAGGAGCGTTGGTTTTTTATTCTTTCCCTCGGTTTCGACTCAGACCAATATCGCCTAAGGGGGTCACCTGCGTTGGAGTTCAATGAACCCCAAAGAGCGGTTTTTCCGAAACGTCGAGGAAGATAATGATTCAATCCAGTTCTGCACCAAGTACTCCCGATTTACCTGGTCGCACTTTCAGCTTCGGAAATCTACACCTCGAAACTGATGGCACGCTTACGCGCGGCGATGAAATCATTCATCTCCCCCCCAAAGAGTTGGCGGCGCTGCAACTGTTGCTGGCACGCGCAGGCCAGATCGTGACGCACCAGCAGTTGAAGCAGGCTTTGTGGGGCGATGTGCACGTCACTGACGACAGCGTGCCCAAATGCATGTCGTCACTGCGCGAGTTGCTCGCACCCGACGACTGCATTCAGACCGTTTACAAGCGCGGCTACCGGCTTTCCGCCGAAGTGCACAAAAACGAACTCGAAACATCCGAGCCACGACCCCGCCTGGTCATCATGCCTTTTTCGGTCGAAATGAATGTGCCCATCTATTTAGGATCGTCCATTGCCGAAGAAACCATCGCCCTTCTCACTGCCGATCAGCTTTCCCCGGTTCACGTGCTTGCCCGAGACTCCGCCTTTTCTCTCGCCGGTCGCGGAATGACCGCGCATCAGGCGGGTGAGGCACTGCAGGCCGACCTCGTCCTCACCGGAACCCTCCGCTCGCTGCCTTCGCACTTCCGTCTCCGCGCCGAGATGATTCGAGTTTCCGACGGCACGCAGATCTGGGTCGAAGACATGCTCGTTTCGCAAGCCAGAGCTGCGGGGCTGGAATCGGAACTGGCCAACCGGCTCTTCGTTCGCCTCAGCACCTATGATTCATTTCTTTCCCGGCGACATGCCCTTGCCGCCGGCTCGCCAGAGAGTCCCAACCGCCGCGAGGCCTATGAGTTGTACCTCCGCGGACATCACGAATGGCAGACCCTGCAACGGCACCGCATGCAGGAGGGCGTTGAGCACCTGGCCCGAGCCATCGAACTCGATCCCTCTCTCTATGCGGCGCAGATCGACCTCGCCAACGCATGCGTCAACCAGATGATCTCCGGCTTTGTCTCGCCCAAGCAGGCAGCGGATCGAGTGCGCCAGGTCGCCGAAGCCATGACGCCCTCTATCGAAGGCGCAGAGGCCATCCTTCCGCCGCTTGGATGGATCCGTTTTCACGTTGATCATGATTTGCCGGGAGCCGTACGCGCTTTCTCAACCAGCGCGCATCTTCCCCATGAAACCTCCATTACGCGGCTCCGCTCGTCATTCGCTCTCAGCCGCCATCGCTTTCCCGAGGCCATTGAGCTGCTCAACGAAGCGTTACAAGTAGATCCCTATTCTCCCTGGCTCAACGCACGACTGGCGTGGGCTTATCACTTGTCGGGCGAAGCTGCAAAGAGCGTTGCGCAAGCCGAGCACGCGCTCGAAATCTTTCCCGATCACGAGGGGACAAACATCTACGGACCCATCGTCCTTGCGCACAACGGGCAGGCGGATCGCGCTATCGTCATCGCTGAGAATCTGGTGCGGCAATCCCCGTATCTCGATCCCGCCACCGCCGTTTACGCCTATGCCCTGGCCAAGGGCGGACGCAAAGACGAAGCGCGCTCCATCCTCGAACGGCTGCAATGGCTTGGCCGCGAGCGTTTTGTTCTGAACTCCTTCATCGCGACCATCTGCGCAGCTCTGGGAGATACCGAAGGCGCCATTGCGGAGATGCAAACTGCCGCCGATACGCGATGTCCGTGGTTCTTTCAGATGCTTGCCGATCCCCGTCTCGAGCCGCTCCACTGCCATCCCCAGTTTGCCCACCTGCAAAGAATCCTCGAACGCATGGAGAACGCCGCGGAAAAAAAGTCCGCACACGACCTGTAATCGTTGTCAAAACCGACGCAATCACTCGAAGTAAACCGATAAAGCTAGCCAATCCCTGCCCCAACCTAGTACATTTCTCACGGCTGAACTTTCTCTTCCCAGACCGAAGAAGGCCTGCATCGGCGCGGTCATTTTGTCGTGTTCATCTTCGTTTGCCGGGAGAGAAAGCCTACTTGCTCGCGCGCAGTACCACGGTTCCACAGTTGCTGTATACCGAAACCTGGACGGCTGAGTGGCTTTTTCTTCAAGAAAAAGCCATTTTGAATGAAGGCGAGAACGGCTACAGGTACTGTGAGACCGCTCTGCTCGCGCGCGTGCAGCCAATGGAGGAACGACCCATGCCGCTTCGTCGCTGGCTTGTTATTTCGCTTTTGGCCATTGCCGTTTTTGCCGCAAGCTCATCCGCGCAAGACCCTGCTTACCTCAACACAACTCTCTCCCCCCAGGAACGCGCCCACGACCTGGTTGGCCGCATGACGCTCGATGAAAAAGCTGCGCAGCTCGAAGACTGGGCAACCCCCATTCCCCGCCTCGGCATTCCCGACTATCAGACCTGGAACGAATCCCTCCACGGCGTCGCGCGCGCCGGATACGCCACCGTGTTTCCCCAAGCCATCGGCATGGCCGCCACATGGGACCCGAGAATCGTCCACAGCATGGGCAACGTGATTTCCTCTGAAGCACGTGCCAAATACAACCAGGCCCAGCGCGAAGGCAACCACCGCATCTTCTATGGACTCACCTTCTGGTCGCCCAACATCAACATCTTTCGCGATCCGCGCTGGGGCCGCGGCCAGGAAACCTACGGCGAAGATCCCTTCCTCACCGGCCGGCTTGGCATCGCTTTCATCGGCGGAGTACAGGGCAACGATCTTCAGCATCTCCGCGCCGTCGCCACCAGCAAGCACTTCGCCGTCCATAGTGGCCCCGAGCAATTGCGCCATGGCTTCAATGTCGATCCGAGCCCCCGCGATCTTGAAGAGACATATCTGCCTGCCTTCCGCGCCACAGTCACCGAAGGCCACGTGCAGTCCGTAATGTGCGCCTACAACTCCATTGACGAGTGGCCCGCCTGCACCAACAAAATGCTGCTCAAGGAACATCTCCGCGATGCCTGGGGCTTCAAGGGCTTTGTCGTTTCCGATTGCGGCGCCATCGTCGACGTAAACCAGGGCCACAAGAAGACGCCCGACATCGAGCACTCCGCCGCACTCGCCTTGCAAGCCGGCACAGATCTCTCATGCAGCATCTGGACTCCTGGCTTCAATACGCTGGCCGATGCCGTGCGCCACGGGCTCGTCTCCGAAGACCTCGTAACACAAGCCGCCGAGCGCCTCTACACCGCGCGCTTCCAGCTCGGCATGTTCGACCCTCCAGGCTCCACGCTCGATCGCATCCCATTTTCCTCCGTAGCCTCCGATGCCGATCGCCAGACCTCGCGCAAAGCTGCCGAAGAAAGCATTGTCCTGCTCAAAAACGACGGCGCACTTCCCCTCAAAGCGCCGGAAAAAATCGCCGTCATCGGCCCCACAGCAGACTCGCTTCCTTCCATCCTCGGCAACTACGTCGGCACCCCGCTCCGTCCCGTCACTCCCCTCGACGGCATGTTCAACCAGTTCAAAACCACGCCCATCCTTTACGCGCAGGGTTCCACGCTCGCTGAGGGTGTTGGCGTACCCGTCCCGCGCACCGCCTTCGGACTCAACAAAGGACTCAAGACCGAGTTCTTCGCCACCACCGACTGGACCGGCCGCCCCGTTGCCACCGAGACCGAGCCACTCATCCAGGCCGACTGGGAAAACGCGAAGCCAGCACCCGAGGTCGACACCCACAATTACTCCGTCCGCTGGAGCGGCACCATCGCCGCGCCCGCGCCTGGCCACTACGTCTTCACCCTCGAGCCTGGCGATGCGTTCCCCTACACGCCTGACGAATCCTACCGGTTAACCCTCGATGGAAAAGTGTTGGGCGAAGGCAATTTGCGCCAGGGTCGCGACCTCTCCGCTATGGGCCACTTCAAGTCCGCTCCGGGAGCCTCACCCACCGCGCCTCCCGAGCAACTCAACGTCAAAGTCCCCTCCATCGCCGTCGACTTTACCGATACCAAGGAGCACGATTTCAAACTCGAGTATTCCCACTCCGCCGATCAGGCCGGCGGCGGCATCACGCTCAAGTGGCAGGCTCCCGCCCAGGCACAACTCGACGAAGCCGTAGCCCGCGTCAAAGAAGCCAGCGTCGTTGTCGCCTTCGTTGGCCTCTCGCCGCAACTCGAAGGCGAAGAGATGCCCATCAAGATTCCCGGCTTCAGCGGCGGAGACCGCACCAGTCTCGACCTGCCCGCGCCTCAACAAAAACTGCTTGAAGCCGTCGCTGCCACTGGCAAGCCGCTCATCGTTGTCCTGCAAAGCGGCAGCGCCGTCGCCCTCAATTGGGCCAACGAACACGCCGCCGCAGTCCTCGAAGCGTGGTACCCCGGCGTCGATGGCGGCTCCGCCATTGCCCGCACCCTCGCCGGGCTCAACAACCCCGCCGGCCGCCTGCCCGTAACCTTCTACGCCTCGCTCGACGGCCTGCCCGCCTTCACTGACTATTCGCTGAAAGGCCGCACCTATCGCTACTTCCAGGGCAAGCCGCTCTGGGGATTCGGCTATGGTCTGAGCTATTCGAAATTCACGTACGGTCCGGTAAAGCTTTCATCTTCTAACCTCAAAGCAGGAGACCCCATCACCGCCTCCATCACCGTCACGAACAGCGGCACCATGACCGGCGACGAAGTCGTCGAAGCCTACCTCAAGACCCCGCAGGAAGGTGGTCCGATCCACTCGCTTGTAGGATTCGACCGCGTCACCATCGGCCCCGGCGCCAGCAAGGAAGTGATTCTCAAGATCGATCCGCGCTCGCTCTCCAGCGTCGACGATCAGGGCAACCGCTCCATCCTCGCCGGCAATTACACACTGACCCTCGGCGGCGCACAGCCGGATGAAACACAAGCCAAATCGGAAGCCGCCTTCACGGTCGCCGGTACAGCGCCGTTGCCGAAATAGCATCTCAGTCGTCGCGGGCGGACCTCAGAAGTCTGCCCGCACCATCAAGTCACTCCGTGATCACACGGTCCGCCCGTTCCACCAATGAAACAAAGATCGGAGGACTGCCGAACTTCGCTCCCCATTGATCCAGATCTGTCTGCGCAACACTCCGGGCGCGACAGCAAGCCCCGCAAGCGTAAATCTGCACCTTGCGATCAGCCACTTTTCTAAGCGTCTCTCCGAGTGGTGGCCATCCCACTGGCACCACCGATGCGGCAACAGACGACCGCATCAGCGAGACTGCTTCGCCAAGCAGGAAAATCTGGACTGTGTGCCCTGCTTCTGAGAGTGCCATCCCATGAAGAAAGGGAAAGGCAGCCTTGGTGGGATCATCCGATCCCCAGGCACTCTTCATCATGATGTTTAACTGTTTGCGACCGCTGCTCTGCCCCCAACTCGAAGCAATACCAACGAAGGGAAGCGCAAACATCTGACGGAGGAACGAACGACGTGCCATATTGACCTCTCAATTCGGAGCCGAAGTATAGCACTGTTCATAATTTCTACAGTTGAATTCTCTTTGCGTCCCGAGTGAGAGTCGACGACCACAATGGACATGACGGGCTGGCAGCAATCAAGTCGAAGCCCAACCTCGATGCAACGGGATCAGCAGAACGCGAAACGCCTTCGGTTCGACGGCCAACATCTCACCCGTCTTGATGAGCGTGAACTCCCGCTCCCGAACTTCGACGTCGCCAAATCTGAAAACATAGGATTTGCTCGCCATCTCTCATTCTCTTTCAACAAAAGAATCTGCCGGGCAAACTCACTTCTCCTCCAGCGTGAGGGCATAGACATCGCTGCTTCCAATGTCGCGAAGCATAAGGGGAGCGTCTGTTGGATCCAGCCCCATCCACCCCGAGCCCGTCGAATGCCAATCCTTCATGTCGTGAATGCGCTCAGCCTCACCTCCCATGACATGAATTCGAAACAATCCCCCTTCGCCGCCTAGTCTCAGGTAATAGATCATCTTGCTGTCCCTGGACCATGTGGGATATTCAATCCCCTCCTTGTCCGGTAGCGCCGACCATCGCTGCGCGGCAACATCGAAGATCTTCATGCCACGATTGTCGAAAGGGAGTGCCGCGATGAATTGGCCGTCCGGCGACCAACGCGGCGAGAATAGACCAACCGATCCGGGAATAGTGGTCACCTGGTGACTGTCGAGATCGAGAATGCGGATGTCGCCCTTCGGATCCGGGTACACACGATGGCCCGAACCAAAGACAACCTTTTTCCCGTCGGGGGACCAATTCGGATCCCCTTCCGTCCTGTCGTCGTCATGGAGCAATCTTCGTACGCTACCCCCCTGAGAGGAGATCTCGCAGATTACATTGGCATTCTCATCAGTGAACAGAACTTGTGTTCCGTCTGGCGACCATCTGGGTAGAAATGCGGAGATCGGCGGGTCGGTCAGTTGCACAGGGTTGCTTCCGTCCCGGTTGGCCCGCCAGAGGATGCCTTGCGGATAGGAGACATAAGCTACTGACTGCCCGTCTTTGGAGAAGCTGACATCCTCGGCAGAGATTCCCCCAAGGAAGGACTGAAACTGCTTCGTCCGCAGATCGAGGCGGAAAAGCTCGCCGCGATGGTTTGTGCCATTCGCAAATATCTTCTTTCCGTCCCTGCTGGGAACGGGGTTATCCCAAAAGACCGCACCAGAAGTCAATTGGATTGGCTCCGCCGGGGGACGCCGAAACAGCCCGCGCCGCTCATCGAGAGCCCAGAGCTGGGCCGTCTCCGACGGTGAGCTAGCGGACTGGAATACGTAGAACTTCCCGTCCGGGGTCCATCGGCCCCAGGATTGGTAACCCTCTTTGTGCCACTCGGGAAGTAATTGGTGGAGATTTGATCCGTTCGACGATATTTCCCAAATCCCGTTATCCCTCAAGAATCGGATGGTTGTGCCGTCCGGGGACCAGGTGGGCCACCAACCACGTTCACTCCCGGTGGAGGCAAGTTTGTGAGCTCCAGTCCCGTCGCTCCGCACTAGCCAGATGTCGCCCTCCGGTGAGAGATAGACCACGGAATTCCCGTCAGGCGAGAAGGCCGCGGTGTACATGTCCGGTGCCAGGCGACGAAACGAACCACCCAGAGTGTGGACATTCCACAGCGTAAATGTGGAAGTTCCTTTCTCCTGAGACTCAACAAGCAAACTAGATCCATCCGATGAAACGTCGTCCAGATGGACAAAAAATCCCGGTACTGAGACCTGGACTGGTACGATCTCCCCTCCTGCTATGGAAACCTGGGTGACGGATTGGGGTGATCTCTGGTTGATGTAGAGCCTGCTCCCATCCGTCCCAACAAGATATTTATTTTGACCATCGCGGGTGATCTGGGTGTATGCGGAGATGCGCGGCGGTGGCAGCGGCCGGTGCAAGTACCAGAAGACGGCTGCCAGGGCAAGCGCGAGAGAACCGACGCAGACGATCAGCCACTTCCGGAGCCTCTGGCGGCCACCACTGTTTAGCTTTCCACCGTTCGTCTCACCGACAGCTACCTCGTTGCCCCGCGCCGGTTCATTCGCTCCGGCCTCCGCTTCCTTTCGGTTCACAGGCGGCTGACCGGTCGGCTCCAGAATCCCCGAAGCCTCCTCAGAAACTTCAACCTTGCACACGAATCTGTATCCGACCGTGGCCACGGTTTCGATGTAACGAGGGCTCCGGCTCTCATCTCCAAGCAATTTTCGAAGCAGCGCGATGCTCCGCGTCAGGGAGTTCTCCGTAACGGCGGCATCGCCCCAGACGGCATTCAGCAGTTCTTCTTTTGCGATCAGTTTTTGCGGGTTGCGCAGCAGGATCAGCAGCACCCGAAACGCCTTCGGCTCGACGGCCAACACCTCACCCGCCTTGATGAGCGTAAACTCCCGCGCCCGTACCTCGACATCTCCAAATCTGAAAACAAAAGACTTACCAGGCATCATCATCCCATCATGCTTAGTTCAGGATTTGATCAACGCGCCCAGAATCTGATCAGGAGCCCATCAAGACCATGTAGCGACACCCGCCCAGAGTGACCTCAGCCTACCCGGCTGAGGAGCTCTGACAATGACAACTTTCAGGCGTTTCGCTTCCCTGGTGCTTGCCGCAGGTATCGCCACAACACTCTCAGCAGAAACACATTGCCCGGGAAATGTTGAAAGTGTACCCCTCCGCTACGTAAACGGCTACCAGATGATTGTGGCCGTATCCGTGAACCATTCCGGCCCATACGATTTCCTGCTCGACACCGGCACGCAATTCACCATGGTCGACCCTTCGCTTGCCGCCGAGCTCCACTTGAGCAATCAGGATTCGATCCCCGTCGATGGCACCGGATTTCACGCTGCTGCTTCCTCCGCGCAGCTTGACCAGCTCGCTATCGGCTCCCACACCGTGGCCCACCTCGAAGCTGTCGTATACACCCTCAAGAACCTCAAGTCCTTCGACCTCCACCTCCGTGGTGTTCTTGGCGAAGACTTCCTCCAGCATTTCGATATGCTGATCGACAACGGGCACAAGATGCTCTGTCTCGACGAATCCTCCGCCATGCGCCCGGACATGAAGGGGAACCATATTGCTCTCGTCACGCCCGTGGACGGAGACGATGTTCCGCCCAATTCCCTCATTATTCCCGTCCGTCTATCCGGCGCTGTGCAGCCCCTTCGCCTGAAGCTCGACTCCGGCGCTAATGCTCCGTTTCTGTATAACGCATCAAAACTCCACGCGATCGTACACTTGCGCGTCGCTTCCTTACACGGCGGCGGGGCCGACGGAGCGCAACGGTCCATCATCGCTTTGCCCTCACAGGACGTGAAGATCGGCACTCTCGAGTTCTCTAAGGTCCCCTTCTTCGCTCTCGCAGGCACCGCGCAGGATTCCGGTACATCTGGGTTCGATGGCCTGTTGACCGTCGGACTCTTCCGCCGCGCGTTCATCTGCCACGCAGAGCATTTCGCAGTCCTTGAGCCGCGGTAACGCCGAAAGCCTATATGTCCTGGCCAATCTGTTCAGTATCACTCAGTAGCGATTGAGGGGACGGCTGTCACAATCACGACATCCGACGCGGCGATATCTCGAAGGCATCGTCGTTCAGAAGCCACAGTCATCGAGCACCCCCGGTGACCAACATCACACGAGCACCTACCTCCATGGTTCAATAATTTTTTTGAGGATGACGCGGCACGCCGCAGCGCGTACCGTTGTATGCGTTCAACCCCATTCATCTGCTGCGGAGGCAAATTGCTTTTAGGCATTCTTAGAGAAACCGCTCCCGGCGAGACCCGTGTCGCTCTGCTTCCCGAGAGCCTCAAATCGCTGATCGCCCAAGGCATTACTGTTGTCGTTGAATCCGGCGCAGGAAAGGCAGCCGGTGCATCCGACGAAGCGTACACAACCGCAGGCGCCACCGTCACAGGCGATCGCCCTTCCATCCTCGGTAACGCCGACGTGATCCCAGTCGTCATCGCGCCCAGCGCCTCCGACCAGGCCCTGCTCAAATCCGGCTCCGCGGTTATCGGCTTTTTGCGCCCGCTCGACGCTCCTTCAGCGCTCGCCACCGCCATCGCCCTGCACGTCACCCTCTTCAGCATGGAACTGGTGCCGCGCATCAGTCGCGCCCAGTCGATGGACGCCCTATCCTCCATGGCCACCGTCGCCGGCTACAAGGCTGTGATCAACGCTGCCGGAATCCTGCCCCGCCTCTTTCCCATGCTCATGACCGCCGCCGGGACCATCCCGCCCGCCAAGGTCTTCGTCATCGGCGCCGGAGTGGCCGGCCTGCAGGCCATTGCCACTGCCCGCCGCCTCGGCGCCGTCGTCGAGGCTTACGATGTCCGCGCCGCCGCAGGAGAACAAGTCCGCTCCCTCGGCGCAAAATTTCTCGACGTGGATCTCGGCGGCATCAATACCGAAGGGGGCGGAGGCTACGCTGCGGAACTCACCGAAGAAGCCCTCGACCGCGGCCGCGACCTCATCGTCCGCGCCGCCGCGCACTCCGACGTAATCGTCACTACCGCGCAGGTCCCCGGCCGTCCCGCGCCGCGCCTCATTCGCCGCGACGCCATCCAGGCCATGCGCCCCGGCTCCGTCCTTGTCGACCTCGCCGCTCCCGCGGGCGGAAACTGCGAACTGACCATCCCCGGCGTGACGCAAACGCTCGGCGGAGTCACCCTGATGGCGCCGCTGAATCTGCCCGCCGAGTGTTCCGTTGACGCCAGTGCACTTTATGCCCGCAACATCCTCAACTTCCTCGGCCTCATCGTGAAGAAAGGTGAACTCAGCATCGACATGACAGACGAAGTCCTGGCCGGCGCCTGCGTCGCCCACAAAGGCAGTCCCGTAAATCCGCGCGTAGCCAAATTACTGGAAACATCAAATTCTGTCGGGTCCTGAAAACTGGGTGCCCCATGTCTCGCTTTTGAGACATGGGTTGCAAACTCCGCCAAATTGCTGAACTGCTAACTTGCTAACTCGCTAACCGGTGCTTGAGCACCGCTAACCGGCGCGAAGCGCCGCTAACATCCCTAACTCCGCTGTCTTTGGAACGACCATGACTCCCGCTGTCCTCATCGCTTCGATTTACGTCTTCGCACTGGCAGCCTTCCTCGGCTACCAGGTCATCAGCCGCGTGCCTCCTTTGCTGCACACGCCCCTGATGTCCGCCACCAACGCCATCTCCGGCATCTCCCTCATCGGCTCGCTGGTGCTGGCTGGAGCCGCGCATTATCCGCTGTTTGCGCACATCCTCGGCTTCGTCGCGGTCACAACCGCCACCATCAACGTGGTCGGCGGCTTCGGCATCACCGACCGCATGCTCAAGATGTTCAACAAACGCAAAGAGCCGAAGCCGGCAGAGGTGGCCAAATGACCTTGTCCACCTACTTCATGGAAGCCACCTACCTCATAGCTTCCATCCTTTTCGTCCTCGCGCTCAAGGGCATGTCGCACCCCGAGACCGCGCGCCGCGGCATGTTCCTCGCTGAAGGCGGAATGCTCGCCGCCATCATCGGCACCCTCATCGGCGCCCACATCGTCACCTGGGTTTGGATCATCGCCGGTCTATCCATCGGTTCAATCATCGGCGCATGGATGGCCATCTGGGTCCCCATGACCGCCATGCCCCAGCGGACCGCGCTCTCCCACGCATTCGGTGCACTTGCCGCAGCCCTGGTCGGCGTCGGCGAATTTCTTGTGCACGCGAACGATATGCCCGGTGTCACGCGCACAGCCCTCGGCTTTGAAGTCATGCTCGGCGCGCTCACCACCACCGGATCGCTCATCGCCGCAGGCAAGCTGCAGGGCATCATCCATGGCAAGCCCATCCAGTTCAAGGGCCAGAACATCGTCAATGCCCTCATCTTCCTCACCATGGCGACCTGTTTCTTCATCTTCATCGGCCACCCTGAGAAAGTTGCCGTCTTCTACATCATGCTCGGCCTGGCCTTCGTCTTCGGCGTCATGCTCGTCATCCCCATCGGCTCGGCTGACATGCCGGTCGTCATGTCTCTCTTGAATTCCTACGCCGGTCTCGCCGCTGCCGCCACCGGATTCGTTCTCGGCAACAACGTCCTCATCATCGCCGGCACCCTCGACGGCTTCTCCGGGTTCATTCTCTCCGTGCTGATGTGCAAGGCCATGAACCGCTCCATCACCAACGTCCTCTTCGGCGGCTTCGGCGCCATCATCGCGGAAGCCACCACCGACTCCGGCGGCGTCATGCGCGAAATCAACCTTGACGACGCAGCAATGCAGTTAGCCTTCGCCAGCCGCGTCATCTTCGTCCCCGGCTACGGCCTCGCCACCGCGCAGGCCCAGCACGCTGTTCGCGAACTGGCTGAACTTCTTGAGGCCCGCGGCGTCACCGTCAAGTACGCCATCCACCCCGTCGCCGGTCGCATGCCCGGCCACATGAACGTCCTGCTGGCCGAAGCCAATGTGCCCTATTCGTCCCTCTACGAGATGGAGCAGATCAACCCCGAATTTCCATCCACCGATGTAGTCGTTGTCATCGGCGCCAACGACGTCGTCAATCCCGATGCGCGCGACAACCCCAAGTCCCTCATCGCCGGCATGCCCATTCTCGAAGTCGATCGCGCTAAGAGCGTGATCGTACTCAAACGCGGTCAGGGCCGAGGCTTCTCAGGACTCGAGAATCCCCTCTTCTTCAAGTCCTGCACCTCCATGCTCTACGGCGACGCCAAATCCAGCCTCGCCCACCTCGCCCAGGCCGTGCAGCACGTGTAATGCAGGGACGAAGAACCCATGGACTAACCGCGATTTCTCACGGGGCTGTGAGAAATCGCGGCTAAGTGACCAGCAGCGTGGCCCCTGAATTTTGTCAAAAGCGCCGTCATGTCGACAGGTCGAAACTTCCAAATTGTCCTCAATAGGCCCAGGATCACAATTCAAGCTTCGACTCCCCCGCCACGCACTGTCATCCTGACGCGAAGCGGAAGGATCTGCGGTTGCTCCTTTTCGTGCCGCCGCCCGTGAAACTTCCCCATTGCCCACGACACGTCCAGAATCATGATTTGCCTCGTGCGAAACGGTTAACATTGCAGCCATGAAAGAGTTGCGGCCGCAGGGACTGGCGACAAGTGGCGATGAACATTACCGCGAAGAATGGAACTGCTTCTACGCGGAGAGGCGACGTCTTCTGGTCCGTTTCTTCTGGTTTGCTGGTGGGCTTGCCATTTCCGCATTGCTGCTCGTCGCTACGCAGGGTGATCACTATCCGCCGCTTGTTGTGCGAATCGCAATCGCCGGTTCGTTCGGACTGCTTCTCATTGCGTTTCTCGCACAGTGGTTCTTCTTCGTGTGGGAGATGGGCACCTGGCCCTGTCCGAGATGTGCGAAGCGTTTCTTCTTTTCAGCCTTTGCTTTCGATCCGTTTTTTGCCAGTCGGTGCAGACACTGTGGGTTGCTTCGGCTGAAGAATGCGAAATTCAAGAATCTCAGGCCGGAGGTTCAGTAACGGGCGAATTACCGCCTATGCGGAAGTTTCAAAAGCAACCGCAGATCCTTCCGCTGCGCGTCAGGATGACCACGCGAAAGGCCAATTCGGAAAGCGGGACAATCACCGCCAATGGGGAAGTTGCACCATTCTTGGTAAGGTCCGGATCGGCCACCACACACTCGGAACTCATGAGTGAGCGAGGAAGGAGTGTACGATTGCGCTAACGGAATCCGGGGAGGAACTTTGTGGGTACTAAGTTTGCGATTGCGGTTCTGTGTTTCCCAGCGATCGCTATGGCACAGATTGGACCATCGTCAGGTTTGGGCTGCACAGTAACCGCAGCGGGAGGAATGGCATGCACTGGACCAAGTGCTGTTCCGACGGTTCCAAGAGTTGGAGAGACAGATTCCCCTAGACTCTTAATTACGGTGATGAGCCTTGAGGCGGGAGCAGCGTTTGACATTCGCGATGCTCTTTCTGACTACCTAATTGAAGGCATCAGCGAAGGGGCTCTAGTAAACGAAAAGACGCCCCTTCGGTCTGTATCTCTGGACAAGGGCTCTCTGACTCTCATGCCGCGAGGAAAGCCGTTTCGATTGCGAAACAAAAGCTCAGTCACAGTTGAGTTCCGTGTAATTGAAATTCGACGGTGAGAACGACTTGCACCACAGCGATACCGTAGCGAGGGCCTTTGGATAATTGTTAGTGAGTCACCGTCTATGCGGACACTTCGACTTTAGTAGCTTGACTCTCTTTCGAGTCCAGGTATTCCGGATCGAGCGTTCGCAGGAAACTCGGTGCATCGAACATCTCACCCGGCGCAAGAACTCCTACCCCCTCAGCGGAGCCATCGAGAATGCGCTGAACGGCTTCGACGACAAGCGGTGCCGTGAAAGCATAGATGTCTTGTCCCCGTGCGATCGCTCGGCGTACATCCATTCCATTTCTAACCATCACGTCTACCAGGAAAATCTGCGCCGAACGTCCCGTCTCGTCAGCCGCTACGGGAGGAGGCGTGTTGGAATCGCGAAGATCGCGCAGCGGCGCCAGGTTGAGGTAGGTATGGAGATGAGACACCCGCAAATGGCGGCCGATCGCAACCGTTTCTGTAAACGGTAGTTCCGTTACATCCTGGACGCCGAATGGTTCAGGGAACGTCCATGATGATGTCATTGGCGGATTCCCAAGCGGCGCCAGCTTCCCATCGGCGATGACAAGCCGCGCGGCCGTGTTCCGTTGCCCGGTGAGCCGCGTCCCCGACGTCGGGTGCCAGCTGTCCAGGGCGATCCCAATACGGATTTCGTCGGCCGACGCCCAGTCTCCCATGGCGGCCGTTGCCAGCAGGTCGCCCAGACCTCCATAGAAACCCATCGCGGGGACAACAACGATTTTGGCGTCCCGTGCGGGTGCTGCAAACCGCTCGAAGGTCGCCAGCGCGCTGGCCTGTTCGGCCGTTACATCCAGATAGTGCACGCGCGCACGCAGCGCCGCCGCGACCAGTGGCTCGGCCGTGTCGGAAAACGGCCCCGCGCAATTGATGACCGCAGCCACGCCGGCGAGAGCCCGATCGAGTGACGCCGGATCCTCAACATTTGCGGTCCTGCACTCCATGCCGCGGTCTTGAAATCCAGACGCAGCCAAACGCGTCGCATCACGGCCAATCGGGATTGGCCTGAATCCGCGTCGCAGCAGCTCCGCCACGACGAACCGTCCCGTGTGGCCCGAAGCCCCAAAAACAGCGATGAGTGGAGCTGACAATGGGAATATTCCATTTTGGATACTCATGAGTTCTCCTATGCTACAGACCTGTCTGTTTCATGTATAGTACAAACAGGTCTGTAGCGCGTCAAGAGCGGGCAGAGAAAAACTCGTGCCCTGTACTGTCAACGTCTCATTTTTTCCAGGGTTGCTAAACGGCAAAAGAAGCTGCCAGCATTTTCACTATCAAACCGAGTAAAAAATAGTCAGAGAGGCGACACCAGGCCGATGGAACGTAGAGATTTCCTCAAGGCGACAACCTCGATGCTCGCGACCGCGGCGATCGGTAGGCACGTCCCCGCGCAAAAAACAGAGACGATCGACACAGCCTGGTACACGCAGAACCGCAAATTCGTGCAACTTCCCATGGCACGAGTGGCTTATGTGGAGCGAGGTACCGTCCCTGTCAGCGCGCTCTTTATGCACGGCTTTCCGCTTAACAGTTATCAGTGGAGAGGCGCTCTGCAGCGGCTCAGCAAATATCGTCACTGCATTGCGCCGGATGTGATGGGGCTCGGCTTTACTGAGGTGCCGGCCACTCAGCCGATCACGCCAGCCACACAAGTCATGATGCTGGCAGCACTGCTCGATCGCCTCAATATCCATGCCGTCGACCTCGTGGCCAACGACAGTGGCGGGCTGCTCTCGCAGCTTTTTATCGCAACCTATCCGCACCGCGTGCGTACTGTGCTGCTGACTAACTGCGATGTGGACGAGAACAGTCCTCCCGCGGAGTTCGTCCCCCTTATCAACCTGGCCAGGAAGGGTCTGTTCGTAAAAAATGTGCTGGTTCCAGAGATCGCGGACAAGAACCTCGCACGATCACAGGGCGGTCTCGGAGGCGTCTACTCCTATCCTGACCGGCTGGCAGACGAAACCCTCGACATGTATCTCAAGCCGCTCGCTTCAAGCGATCTAAGAATGCGACAGGCAGATGAGTATGCCGTTGCCCTCGGCACAAATGTCCTCGTTCCCATTCGCAAAAAACTCCATGATTGGAAAGGCCCTGCGCGCATGGTGTGGGGTCTGAAAGATACGCTCTTCCCCGTGCAGGGATCCGATTGGCTCGACAAAACTTTACCGGGCTCGCGCGGCACCCGTCGGGTAGACGATGCAAAACTATTTTTCCCGGAAGAGATGCCGGACCTGATTGCGGAAGAAGCCGCCAAACTGTGGGATGTGAAGGTTTAGCATTCCGGTGCCAAAGAGACGAGAAATTCAGCCTGATCGAGATCTTAGAATGACTGGAAGACCGAAGAACACGAAGGTTGTTGATGCGCACGGCAACACTGCCGACGTGCGAGAACGCATCCTCGAAACAGCATCCGCCCTCTTCTACCGCCGAGGCGTGCGTGCAGTGGGTGTGGACCTTGTCGTGGAAGAAGCTGGCGTTGCCAAAACCAGCCTATATCGCCATTTTCGAACCAAGGATGATCTGATTGCCGCGTTTCTTCATAGAGAAGACGAAGACTTCTGGAAGTGCTGGGACAATGAGACGCAGCGCCATCCGACCGATGCAGCGGCAGAACTCGAGGCGCAACTAAAGTGGATCGGAGAACGCGTCAACCGGCCAAACTATCGCGGGTGCCCGCAACTCAATGTCGCTGCAGAGTTTCCTGACCTGGATCATCCCGCTCGCGCGGTCGCAATTGCGCACAAGAAAGAGTTGCGGCGACGGCTCAGAGACCTTGCCGAACGCCTGCACGCGAAGCGCCCGGATGAGCTGGCAGCGCAATTGTCGGTGCTTATCAACGGTGCCTTCGTCAGTTCACAGATATTTTCGGCGAATGAAGCGACCACCACCATTCTGGCAATGTCGCAGGCATTAATCGCGTCTGCCCGCGCGCGCCCCCTGGCCCCAGAAAAATAAATCGGCGGCAGGAGCCCTCTCCTGCCGCCATCGGTATTGACTAAAACCGCATTTGCTCTCTGCTTACACTTTGAATGACGGGAAATCTACGCTACTGGTTTACAGCCAACGTAGGAGAATTTTCCCCAGGGCCTCCGTCATCGAGCATTCCCTGAGGTCCGGGAGGAGGACCAGGCGCTCTGCGGTCACCACCATCGCCGGGACGGCTGTCGGGGCCGCGGCGCATCTGCCGCATCCCTTCGTGGTTCTGCCGGAACTCCTGCACCTGCTTCCATTGCTCCGGCGTCAACTTGGCGCGCAGTTCAAACAGGAAGCGCGCGTTCGCCTTCTCCAGTTCAGCCCGTGCCTGCGCCACCTTGTCGATCTGCGCCAGAACCGCTGACTCATTCGGCTGATCGGCTCGCACCAGCGGCTCCATCTCAATCTCCGCCTTGTCCACGTTGCCGCGCAGATCCACCAGCTTCTCGCGGTGCTGTTGGAAGATTTCGTCCATCGCCTTGCGCTGATCGTCGGTGAGCTTCAACTTTTCAACAATCTTTGGATTGTTCCACCAGCGCCCATGTTCGCCCCGCATCGCCCGTTCCATCGGAGGCCGATGATCCCCGAACCCCGGCCCACCGGGTCCCGGGCCCTGTCCAAACCCCGGTCCCTGTCCAAACGCTGTCCCCGCGGCAAAAGTAGCCGCTATCGCGACTCCCAACCGTACTGCCATCAATACTTTCATGTCTTTCTCCTTAGCAAAATTTCCTCGAAAGAGCAATTCGTTCAATTCCCTTTGGTATCGTCGTCGGTCATCAATGTCGCCATCGGCTCCAGCGCGCTTGGAACCTGCCGCGCTACGTCGCTGTCCACATCGGCCATCAGATCTTCTTCGTCTGCTTGCGGAACCTTGGCGGCTTCTATTGCGCGCTGCTGCTCTGCAATCCGCGCCGCTTCAATCTTTTGAGCTTCCAGCTGCTTGTGATTCTGGTACAAACCACCCGAAACCGTCCCCGCAAACACCACGCATCCCAGAGCCCACTTCGTCACCGCGCTCCAGTTCGTGCGTGCCGGCGCCTTCGCCGCGCGCGGACGGCTCATCATCGCCTCACCCCACGCCTCCACACTCAGCTTGAAATCGCCCAGCGCCTCGCGCAGTTCCGGCTCCAGCATCTCCGCATCATTGGCTTGCCCAGGCAACTTCACTTCTTCATCCTTGCGGTTCATTGCTTCTCTCCAAATTCCTTGCGCACCCTGCTAAGCGCACGGGAAAGGTGCGCCTTTACGGTTCCCTCGCCCATCCCCGTCGCTGCGGCAATCTCTTTCAATTCCATCTCTTCCACGAAACGAAGAAGAAAAACGGTGCGTTGCCGATCGCTCAGATTCTCCACCGACTGCCACACTTTCGCCACCTTTTCCCGCGCCAGCATCCGCTGCTCCACGGTGCGCTCGCCGCTCGGCAGCCAGTCGCTGGCTTCATCCAGATCTACCGCGTTGGTGCGCGTGAGCCGCCAGAACTGCAACCGCCGGTTGCGCCAATGATCCTTCTGCAGGTTGATCGCAATGCGCATCAACCAGGTCAGTGCGCTCGACTCGCCGCGAAAGCTCGACCAGTTCCGGTGCGCCTTCAGAAAGCAGTCCTGCGTCAGTGTTTCAGCCAGGTCCACATCGCGCGTTGACGCCAGCAGAAAACGAAAAATCTGCGTCCGGTGGCTGCTGACAACACTGTCAAACTCCTGCGCGGCAACTTCTTCCGCCGTAGCCTTGATCATCGGTTCCAATGCTGTGCAGGCAGCCATCACTCAGGTAGACGCCCCGGTGAGACCCAAGTTTACAGCCGCCCTGCCGTTTCTGGATTTTAGTGCCCACTTCTCACTCATTCTGACGCTTCGCACCCCCGGAAAGCCGCTAAACAGCCTCCTCCGAGCGCATTTCTTCAAAGCATTTCTTCAAGATTGATCACGAATAAGTGCACTCAGCCGATCCCGGCCCCAGCCCCATCAACGTTGACAAAGAGTGACTGCCGAACGGCCCGTTCTTCGTTGAAATCTGCATTGATCGCGATCCGTATGATGGCCCCGATGTCGGGCTTGATCGTGAATTCGCCGTAGGTGTCGGCCTTGTTTTGGCAGAGCGTGGTCCCGTCACCTTCAGCAAGGCAGCAATACGAGAGCTCAGGCACGTTATTGGTGCTGGCAACTCGATAAGAGAACGCCGCCAGATCTCCGTACTTTGGCTGCTACCCGCCACGAAGTGTTAGGGCACGATTCGCATTTCACTCCGGAAGACGTGATAGTTGTCAAAGACTACATCGTTGAGGCGTAGGACTTTTCCCTTCGACGACGTCGCAACATAAAACGGAACCGCGAAATGAATCGCGCCCACGGAATACGAGACGCTGCGCACAGGGCAGGTATACGTCGTACCGCCTATCGCAACCGCCCCGTATTCCACCATGATGTCAGAACGCTCCATGGTTGAACCTAAGTCAAAATCAGCCTCCAGCACGAGCCGCAGAATCTTTCCGGAACTCGGGTCAATTCCGAACTCCCCGTGATATGCAATTTGACCCATCATGCCCAATTCCGAGCTTCCAGAAACCTCGTAGTGAGATGCGGTTTGCGGCACCTGGAATCGAAAAACTGCCATGGATCCGCTCGGTCCCTCTTCCCATCGACTCCATCGAATCGTGTTACTGCGCTCCGCATCCAGGATCACCACGCTCAGGATCGGCCCGAAGATCCCTCGCGTAATGAGCCCGTGCTCGTGGGCGCCCTCTTGGTCCACGATCTCCTTGCCATCCCGGTAGTAAACCGTCGCTCTGTAATCTCCAAGAGGATGAAGCGCGCTTTCCTTGTGACTGCCTTTTTTGTTCTTTGGCGTCCAGACCCCCTCGAACGAAGTCGTGAATCGGCTCGCATAGAAATCCGGCAGCTTCGGATTTATCTTCTTCAGGTAGTCCATCGCCAGTGACCTCACCTCCGTTTGTTCGCCCATATCGGGAGCGGCTTTCTGAGCGATTTCGTCGAGCGGCGGATCTAAAAACACCGACGCATCCCCAACCGACATCAACGCGGCCTTCGACTTTGTCCCTGCTAACTCCGAGCTCAATATGGCCAGCTTCGGGGTACTCAACCGCTCCGTCACTTGCAGTTGTTCGATCACTTTTGCCGCGTCTCCATCGGGCTTGCCTTTCACCGCATCGACTAGCTTCATGAGTTCAGCAACGGTCACCATCCGCGGAGCATTTGACTCTTCGACCGCAGACTGTTGCTTAATGACCAGCTCATCTTTCTTCTTGGGAGGTGTGGGAGTTTTTGTCTCATCAGTCTCTTCGAATCCAGGCAGAATGCGAGCTTCCGACCCGAACTTGTGGTACCCGCTGAAATTCGCGTCGTTGATCATGGTTTCGAAGTAGCTGTACAGGCTGAAGACCATGCCCCACTCGTGGAGTTGGCGCTCGGACCGGCCGCGGGAGACCTCCACGCTCCGCAGGGGACAGATATAGGTCTTGCCGCCCAGTTCCTCCGGGCCGTACTCGACCATGACTTGCGACCGGATGAGAGGCACGTCAGGGTTCCGTTCTTCGTCGAGATCCGCATTGATCACGATCCGCTTGATGGCACCGGTGTCGGGGTTGACCGCGAATTCGCCGTAGGTGTCGGCCTTGTTTCGGTAGAGATTGGCCCCGTTGCCTTCTGGAAGGCAGCAATACGTGATCTCCGGCGCGCTATTCGTGCTGGCGGCTCTGTAGGAGAACACCGCCACTTCTCCGTCCTTGCCGCGCTCCCAGCGCCTCCAGAGGAGGGTGCTTGGACTGGTAGCGGCAGCCGTCAGCACATAGGCGAGAATGGGACCGAACGTACCCCATGTTTCAAGATCGCGTGCTCGCACCCCGCGGACGTCGCGACGTTTTCCGAGTTTCTTCTTTTTCTCAACCACCTCGTGCCCGCTTCGATACAAAACTGTGGCGTGCTCTCCGGTGGCAAAGTGGAGAGTCTCGTCTTGGTGCGGCATCTTCCAACTCTCGTTGTCGCGTTCGGCAGGCTCTTCGAAGCGCACCGTATCTCTTGAGGCAGAGAAGTCGGGCAGTTTGGGAATGGCTTTACGCAGGTAGTCGAATGTTCGCATTAAAATGGCGCGCTGCTCCTCTACCGGAGGCGGCGGGCGATTCACAATTTCGTCGGCCGGGGGCGCGAGCGCGATCGAAAGGTCGGCATCCGCCGTCAGCGCCTGCCGTTCCCGTTCGCCGTGGATCATGCTCAGCAGTGCATCGAGGCGGGGTGTGCTTAGCCGTTCGGTGAGTTCGAGATTCGTCAGCTTTCGCATCAAGTCGGTCTGCGCATGCACCAGTTCTTCAAGCTGCGCGACGCTGACCTTTTCGATCCCCGGCCGGGGATTGTCGAAATACACAGGCTCGTTGTAGTAGCCCGTAGGAGCGCGGACCGTCAGGGCCGGACGACCCACCTGAACACGAAGGTAGTGGTAATCGTCCATCTGTGATGTATGCGGGGGATTGAAGGTGAGCGTGTAGAAGCTCCGCACCTCATCGACACAGCGCTGGATGTCTCCATTCAGGTCGCCCGACGAGTCCAGCAGCACCAGGCCTCCGGTGTGCGTCGCGATCACCTGCAGCGCCATTTTGGCCGGCTGCATGTCCTTTTGCGACCGGGGCGCTTCGAGGTAGTCGTGATAATTGAAGGCCTGGTTGGGATTCGGCCACACGTTAACGTTGTCCAGCGTGATGCGTGCTTCCCGTAGTCGTGTAGATAATTCCGTTGCGCCGTCGAAGCCGATGTCGCCGCCATTCACAGGCCAGCCCGGACCGATCCACACCACGACTTTGTGGCCGGGGACGTCTCTCTGATCGATGGCAATCGATCCCAGGGCGCGCAGAGAGAGCGGATTGGGCTGCGACCTGCCCACCCATGATCCCTGTAAAGCTTGTTCACGATTTCGGCCCGATCTCCACACGGCAAATTGAGATCTCGTCTGTTCCAGTTCTTTGACCAGAAGCGCCCCGTCCCTCACGGGCCTCAATGAGGAAAACAGTCCGTCGCGCGTGAGTCGATAAAGAAAACACGGGAATTTTAGGTGTCCCCCACTTTGGCGCACGAATTGCGATATTGCGCTTTCGGTCTGCGTGAGCTGCTGGGCCGAGAGATTAATGGTGTCGACGACGAAGATCAGCTCGGGCGCTGATTCGGACGCCGCGAGAGAATTGTGCAGGGTGCGAATCTTTGCCGGTTGGCCGTTGTCGAGAAGAGTGAAATCCCAGGGCACGAGGTCCGAAACCGGGTTCCCTGCCGCATCTGTCACGACCGCGTCAATGCTGAAGAGGCCATCCCGCACGACGGGATCGGTGGCGCTTAAGGGCGCGAGCGGCTTTTGCGCAACGGACCCATCTCGCAAAGGCGGGGTTTGCCCTCGAGCCCCGCAGGTCCAGAGAATTATCATGCATGCGATAAAAGCTGTGCGCTGCGGGTTGAGTCGATTCACCACGGTTCAACGGGTCCCGGAGACTCGTGGCGAGCATAGCATGGAATGTGTCTGGAGCGAAGTGCCAGACCGCGTGAGCTCGCGGTGGTCTAGTCTTCCCGTTTAAGAACGAGGCCATGTTGGCGAACGACCGTCAAACCGGAAACAACGAGTTGATCAACACCCGCGACGTGTTGCTGTCAAAGTTGAACTTGCTGTTTGCCTGCCGCCCCGAAATCACCGCACCTGGCGAGCACGAGAAAAAGCGCGGAGGATTTCGTTCGAAGAATGGTAAGCTCTCTTGCAACTATTTTCGACGCAATTGCGAAGAAGGCTGTAGCCGTATGACCTTCTCGTTGGCACGTATACCGACCATCCTCCAGGCAATTGTCGCTGGCTTCTTCGTTGCCGCTATTGCTTCCAACGTCTGGCTCTTTTTTCTTCAGAATCTCAGCGTTCTGCCAGCCTCGGTTGCCGAAGTGTTCTTTCTGGCGCTTTTCCTGTGGTGGGCACGAGGCGGAGGTCCCCCTCAGGTCTTACGTGAGGCGCGTTCAAAGGCATTTCGCAATGCTCGGTTAACTTCCCGGCAGTGGCTGTGGGGACTTATCGCAGCGTTCTTTTTTGCTCTGACCGTTCATGCCGCGATCGTTTTGTTGTTCAGGCTTGTGCCCTATCCGGTTCAGAATTTTCGACAGGGGTATGACCTATCGTTCATTCCCTCTCAGAGCCTGAGATGGATAGCAGTGATGATCTCGGCAGCATCGGCGGCAATCTGCGAAGAGACGGGGTTTCGAGGATTCATGCAACAACCCATTGAACGGCGTCACGGCATGTCGGTCGCGGTAGTCATCTCAGCTTTCTTCTTCACCGCGCTGCATCTCACAAAGGCCTGGGCCCTCGTCGGAATGATCCCGATCGTCTTTGGTGCGGGCATATTGCTGGGCTGGCTTGCGTGGTCAGCAACGTCGCTCATTCCCGGAATGATCGGACACTTTGTGATGGATGTAGGGTTATTCGCTTACTGGTGGACTGGTATTGCAGGTACATTCAGTGCCCGAACGATCAAGGAAACCGGCACGGATGCGGCCTTCCTCATCGCCTGTTGTGCGTTTGCTGCGTCGCTTGGCATCGTAATCTTTTCGATCGCGAGACTCCGCAAGAGCCTGCCCCAACTCAAGTGAGGCATCCGCTCAGGCGCAGTGTGTGTGCCGAGTCTGAAGCCTTGGCCGTCTCGCACCGTAATTCATCGACACGGCACAAGACAGTTTTCCAGCACCGCGAGGCGGTAGCAGACAAGCCGGCTTGGTTCATGCTGTCCGTTTCTTTTATCAGTGCGTCCGACTCATCGCGGGTAACCCGGAGTCACGTGTTGCGATGGGTGGTCAAAGCTTCGATGAGCTTGGTGCTGCCGAGCCGGGCTTCGAGTTCGCAGATGCGATTCACCAGATTACGCTTGAGGTCTGAGATAACGGGAGAAGTGGTGGCATGGGTTTGTTCGAGCCTGGAGAGCGCGCGGCGAAGATGCCGAAGTTCATAAAGAGCCGGCGCTGACTCCGGCGATGAAAGCTTCTGCTGTGCCGTAGGAGTAACCACGAATTCTTCCCCTGCTCAGCGAGATCGAAGTTGATTGCACTCAAAAGAGGACGAGGCGGTCAGGGCCGCGAAGCAGCCATCGGCATGGGTGCAAGCTCTTCTTCGAGATCGGAGATGCGTTCGAGGAGCAGTTGCTTGACGATGGCGAAATCGGCGGGATGCTCTGCCCGCGCGATGCGCTGTAGGATGTCGTGCAAAACTGCGAGTTGATTACGCGAATTTTCGGGCCCGGGTGTGTTGATTTTCATGATGGTCGGGCTGCCAGCTTTTAATGAAGCTGACCAGCATCTTCACATGAAAGGTGGGTTTTGTGGGTGCGCCACATCACAAGAGGTCGAGGCGGTCGAGGACCAACAGCCTTGATCGATTTCTTCGACAAGCCTTTGGCATTTGAAAAATGGCCTTTGGCCTTTCGGGCGCCTCTGCCCTGCATCAGATACTTGGAGCTTTAATGTGCCGGTACAAGGACTGCGCTCCGATTATCCCCGAAGACTGGGGGCCCGCGGGGTAATGGGAGCGCGCGTCGATGGCTTGCGTTATGGAGTTTGGACACGGTAGGGAGTCGGCGCAGGCAGCGACGACACCTTGGGCCACGTTGAGTAACCGCTGTTCAATATCCGTGCGACTCCGGTAAAGACCGGGACGGTGATGTCCGGAGTACCGTTGGAGTCGAAATCGGCGATTGCGAAAGCAGAGGAGCCGAAATTGCCGGCCGGTGAGGCGAACACCAGGGGAGCGGTAAAGTGTCCGCCACCTTTGCCAAGGAACACCGGCATGCCCGCGGTTGTAGAGACAATAACGTCAGGAACCCCATCGCCGTTCAGATCGTGAATCGTTACAGCGATGATCTGGATGCCGTAAATTGCCGCGGCATTCGGTGCAATCGAGTCTGTCTCGCCGGCCCTGAATGTGCCGTCACCATTTCCCAGATAAACAGCGATGCCTCTGCCCAACCCCGCTGCGATCCCTGCCACGAAGTCGAGCTTTCCATCTCCATTCAGATCCGCCACCGCTACGATCGGAGCTCCGCAGCCCGCACCGCATGGAGGCATGTACGCGACTTTCTCTGTGAAGTGGCCAGTCCCGTCGCCGAGCAGGACATGAACGCCGTTCTGCGAATACAGCACGTCGAAGTTGCCATCGTGGTTAAAGTCTCCCACCGCGATGCTTTGACAGCTTTCGCAGCCTCCAACGGGGCTGAATGGGAACGGAATCACATCTCCGAATGTGCCGTCGCCGTTGCCGAGGGCCACTCCAGCATCGGTGATCAGGTCGAGCTTGCCGTCATTGTTAACGTCTCGGAGAATCAGATCGGCGCCGGAGAGTCCAAGCGTATAACTCTTGCCGGCAGCAAAGGTGCCTTCTGCTTTGCCCAGCAGCACCGCGGTGTCGGGTATGCCGGCTGGATCGTTGCCATAGGTGTTCATCGTCACGATGTCTTGGAAACCATCTCCGTTGATGTCACCGGTGGCGATAATGGAGGCCGGCGCGGGCACCGTATAGTTCTTCTCCGGCAGGAACCAACCCTGCCCAGAGCCCATGAAGACATTGACCAGTGTGGAGCAGACGCCCTGATTGCAACCGCCTTCCATGGTGATGGCGACGTCAGCTTTGCCATCTTTATTGAAATCGGCCGTAGCCACATCTCCGCCACCGAAGAGCGCACCGGGAAAGAAGCTCGACGTGACCACGGAGCCCGTGAAGGATCCGTAGCCGTCCCCATAGTAGATGGCCAGCGGGTTGCCACCGACGGCCAGGTCGAGCTTCCCGTCGCCGTTAAAGTCGGCCATCACCAGGAATGAGTTGGCAGAAGCAAGCGCGTACTGTCGGGGATTGGTGAACGATCCGTCTGCATTCTGAAGGTAGATGCTGAGGTTCGAATTGGTGGTCACCGCCAGGTCGAGACGGCCGTCTCCGTTGAAGTCTCCCGCAACAATGCCGGTGACGTTGGGCTCGTACTCGTTTAAGGGAAGCGCCTGATCGCGCGAAAACCAGCCATACAACGCGCTGTTCTGGCCGGCGCCCGAAAGCACGTGCAACTGTTGCTGGGGATCGATCTCCTTCGATTCCTGGAGCACAAGGTCGCTGAATCCGTCCTTGTTCAGATCTACCGCCAGCAGAGCATTGGACTGCGACCCAAGCGCAGGCAAAAGCTGCGTGGTAAAGCCGTCGGAACCGCCAATCATAATGCTGAAGCTACCGAAGGGTCCGCTGGTGGCGAGGAGGTCGGATATGCCGTCGCCGTTCAGGTCGAGCGCGGTAATGTGCATGTCGGGGTAGAACTCGCTCGCGTCCGAGGGATTTCCAACATAGTTGTTGAGATTGGTTGGATAGCCGTGCGCCGAGAGGGTGAAGCTCCCGCCTGCGTTGCCCCACAGCACATAGACGTTTCCGTATACCAAAGCCGGATAGCCCGTCGGAGTCTGCGATAGCTCCAAGACCGCAATGTCGGTACGGCCATCCCCGTTGAAATCGCCCGTCGCCACTGAGGCAATGTAAAGGCCGCGCCCGCCGATACCATATTTAACCGGCGCAGCCCACGTCCCCCGGCCGGTGGCGTACTCCACCTTGATGTACGGGTAATCGACTTCACCAGGGTTCGAAGCATTGGGATATTCGCCGGCGAATATCTTGTCCGGCAGGCCATCACCGTTGAGATCGGCAAGGGTGCAAAATGGCGCCACCGTGTTCGCAGCGACGGCATAAGCAGGGACGGGTTGACAGTAGCTGCTGTTGTTGCCGAAAACCTGGGTAAAGTTTTCACTCCCGGCATTGCGCAGCAAGGTGCTGGTAATCGCCACCGGATTGCTCAACGGATCTATACCGGTGGTAAGCAGGTCAGGCTTCCCGTCCCCGTTCACGTCCTGAGCTGAGAGGCTGGTGAGGTATGGAAGCGGAATACTACCGCTGGAGTGCGCCAGAACCTGAACATATTCAGGTGTAGTGAGCCCGGAATTGGATTTGGTAAGAACCTGGGCTGTGGCTAGCGCCGAAACAAACACAAGACAACTGGTCGTACAGAACCGTACGTGGGGAATCATTGGACCTCCGCTAATGAAGCCCATATGTCAAAGCAGAATTTGCGGAGTGCACCAAATTCTTTGATGGCGAGTGTCGACTGCGCGAAAAACTATTTTTGAGTCAAAAGAAAATCGAGTGTCCAAACCAATGATCACCAGAAACCTCGACTACCTTCTGCCAAACCATCGGCTGCTAAACTGTCGATGATTCCAACCAGCGCGGGATTTCTTCAGCCACATCCTCCGCAGCAGGAAGCAAGATGCTCCTCGAGTCATTACGCCAGCAGGTTCTTGAAGCCAATCAGGAAATCTCCTGCCGCGGCCTCGCCCCGCACACCTTCGGCAATGCCAGCGGCATCGACCGCACCGGCGCACAGCCGCTCGTTGTCATCAAGCCCAGCGGCGTCGCTTACGCTTCCCTCGCCCCCGCCGACCTGGTCATCACCGATCTCGAGGGCAAAATCGTTGAAGGACATCTCCGCCCCTCCAGCGATCTCGACACCCACACCCTGCTCTATCGCGAATTCCCCCAGATCGGCGGCATCGTCCACACCCATTCCGAATTCGCCACCGCATGGGCCCAGTCCTGCCAACCAATCCCCTGCCTCGGCACCACCCACGCCGACTACTTTCACGGCCCCGTCCCCGTCACCGAAGCACTCACCGCGGCAGAGGTCTCCTCCGGTTACGTCCGCAACACCGGCGCCGTCATCATTCGCCGCTTTCGCTCCGAGGGCCTCGACCCGCTGGCCGTCCCCGGTGTCCTCGTCGCCGGTCATGCTCCTTTCGCCTGGGGGAAAACACCTGCCGATGCCGTCGAACTCGCCGACGTCCTCGAATACATTGCCCGGCTCGCCTTCCGCTCCACCCTCCTCAACTCCGCCGTCCAGCCCATCCCCACCCATGTCAGCGAGCACCATTACCAGCGCAAGCACGGCCCCAAAGCCACCTACGGCCAGCGATGATTCCTTTTCCTCGATCACACTCCTCTTTTCGCATCGATGGACAGCTAACAACCCTGGTTTCAAGCCAGGACCACACCCTGAAATGCGATACTGATTCCAATAGGTCAATCCCTGTCCGCGTAGGGCACCTATTGTTTTCTGCATTTTTCGCAATAATCCGCATTGAACAGCGTTGACCTAGAGCGCGCTAGAACGTCTCTATCCTGTGCAATTTCTTTGATTTGCCGGGACGGTACCTATGAGTGAAACTCGCAGTGTGCATGGCAAGCCGCGTGCTTTCATCTCCATGAAGCAAGAATCCCGGCATATGGAAACGAGTCTTTTCAACCGGTTGCAGGCGACACTGCTGGCCCTGGCGACGGTCGGCCTGGTGATCCTTGCCGTGTTAAATTTCCGCCAGGAAAACAAGTTTCAGCAGCCCGATGATGGCGTCTGGTGGGTCGAGTCGACAGGTGGCCTCCAGGCCACCAAGGTTATCCCCGACAGTCCCGGCAAACTCGCTGGCATCCACAAAGGCGACCTGCTCACTGCCGTCAATGATGTCCCCGTAGCACGGGTCTCCGATTTCGAGCGCGAACTCTACCGTACGGGCGCCTATGGTACAGCCAATTACTCCATCACTCGCGATGGAGTGCCCCTGGACACTCCGGTCGTTGTCTATCCAGAGGCGAAAGATCGCAGCTCTTATCTGGGACTGCGCTTCATCGGCCTCATCTATCTGGCCATCGGCATCTACGTCCTCTTCCGCCGCTGGACCGCTCCGCGCGCCACTCACTTCTATCTTTTCTGCCTTGTTTCTTTCGCCCTGAACGCCCTCAAATACACGGGGCAGCTGAACTTTGTCGACAAGACCGTATTCTGGAGCAATATCGTAGCGGGAGCCTTGCAACCGGCGCTGTTCCTCCACTTCGCTATCAGTTTTCCTGAGGAACGGCTGAAAAACCGGGGCCGCCGCTGGCTTCTTCCCGTCTTGTATGCTCCCGGCATTGCGCTTCTCGGCCTCTGGATTACCGCTAGGTTCCATTGGCAGGCCACAGGCGTCCTGCTGCACCGCCTCGACCAGATCAGCTATGGATACATCGCCGCATTTTACGTATTGGCGGCAGCCCTGTTTTCGATTAGTTATGCTCGCGCCAATACGCCTCTGCTGCGTCA
>Ga0209004_1000035_pt1 | contig 36630 bp, 36 predicted proteins | sample TexAe_RefH0_M1_FD_187948 | JGI IMG/M metagenome (GOLD analysis project Ga0209004, IMG submission 187948) | Forest soil microbial communities from Davy Crockett National Forest, Groveton, Texas, USA - Texas A ecozone_RefH0_M1 (SPAdes) (version 2) | ecosystem: Environmental > Terrestrial > Soil >... | reverse complement strand
AGGCTGTGCACCGTGAAGTCATACCAGTAATACCTCGACTTGCTCTTTCTGAACAGTTTCACGAGATCACCTCCAAGCAGCCCGCACGGAATCAACTCGAATGTTCCGCCGAATGGATCGGAGCGGAACAACAACATCGTGTATCACCTTTCCGTCGATCCCAATCCAGTCAGGGTGCGCCCTGCGCAATGCCAACGCTCGACTGCTGCGGCCGTTGTGTTTCCAGGCCGCGCCGTCATTAACGGCGCCATCTTTGGTTGCGTGAATTGGCCTTGGGCGCAGCCTTAGTTCGAGCCCGATCCGCCATAGCTAGTCAGAGGACCGGGTCGCATCATAATGACTCGGATCTCTTCGCAAATATCCGTCTGATGATCAGCTTAAGATGTTCGGGGGCTGTGTTCGCAGCTCTGACTCAAGTGCTCAATTCACGCGGAACCGGCTCTCTACGCCAACCATTACCTTACTTTGGAAAAGTTGTGAGACGGTTGGCATCCTTCAAATCCAATTCCCGTTCCAGGGTGCGAAGCACTTCATCGTTGATCTTGTTCTGGTCTCTCAGGTGCAAAATGGCTGACCTTTCAACCGAGCGCAGTTGGCTTTCGATCCTGCGGTACTGATCGTAGCTGGTTGTTTTCAACCTGGTGGTTGCGATTGGAGTCCCCGTCTCTTCGAGTTGCTGCTCGTAGTGATGAAGGAGGTCAGCAAGGATCTCGTCATTTTCTTCGTCTTTCCGACTGCGGAGAGTATGAATTTCGTTGATAGCGGCTGCAAGCATCTGGCGACGACCTTGACGCTCCTCCTCGCTTGCGCTCGCTCCTCCTGCCAAACCAAGCTTGCGGATCAACAGAGGAAGGCTCAGTCCCTGCAGGACCAGCGTTACCAGGATTACGCAGAAAGTGAGAAAGATCAGAACGTTGCGCTGCGGAAACGCCGTTCCGTCGTCCAGCAGCTCCGGAAGCGAGATAGCCGCAGCCAGCGCAATCACTCCACGCATTCCTGTCCATCCAATGATGAACTGTTCTTTGGGCGGTAGCCGCAGATCAGTTCGTCCCACAAGACGTCGCAGACCATGCGTAATCCACGATTCCGCAAACACCCAGGTCATCCGCAATGCAACCAGCACGAACGTCAGAAGGAATCCATCGAATAACAACACCGGAAGGCTCAGGTTGCGAATGCCGGCAAGGATGTGCGGCAACTGCAGGCCTATCAGAATAAAGACAAGCCCATTCAATACAAAATCCAGAGTGCTCCACACCGCGGCCGATTCGAGACGTGCGCGCATTGAGAGCGTCTGAGATCTCTTGTGTCCCAGATACAGTCCGCAGGCAACCGTAGCGAGTACTCCCGACACGTGGATCGATTCTGCGGCGATATAGGAGAGATACGGCGCAACCAGCGCTAACGTGATTTCAATCGGCGCATCCGTGATCCGCGTCTGGCCCCACTGAATGAGCCGGCCTGCGAGCAGACCGATGAGCGTGCCGACTGCGGCAAGGTAGATTAAGCGCAACGCTCCCATTCCGGCGGTCGGAACCTGATTGCTGACGAGCATGGCAACGGAGAATTCCAAGGCAACCAGCGATGTGGCGTCGTTGACGAGGCTTTCCCCTTCGAGCAGGTCGATTATGCGCTGCGGCAAGCCTACTCTTCTGGCAATCGCTGAAGCCGCTATGGCATCTGTGCTTGCCACTAATGCTCCAAGGACGAAGCCCGTGCGACGATCGAACCCGGGTAACAGCCACCCACTCATGAAGGCCACCGCGGCTGCAGTAAACCCCACTAGTCCGAATGCGAGCAAAAGGATCCCACTCAAATTGGCGCGAAAGTCACGCCATGAAGTGTGGTATGCAGCAGTAAAAAGGAGGGGCGGAAGGAAGATTAAAAAAACAACTTCCGGATTCATTGAGACTCGTGGGATGTTGGGCAGCAGAGACATTGCCAGCCCGCCTATGACCAGCACAATTGGATAGGGCGCCTGGATCCGACGCGCAAGTGAAGCGAGGGCCGCAACCAGTCCCAGGAGAAATAGCAGAATCAATTCAAGGTGATGAATATCGGTCATTTGCGTACTGTCTCCTCAGGCGATTGCATTTGGTTGCTCGGGATGCCTCACATCCCGTCTTCAGAAGCCCTTTCGGCCAGTTGCTGTCGCATCTCTTCATTCTTCTGAATGAGCAGTGCGACTATGTACTGAAGATTGCTGAGTCTCTCGCACTGTCGGGCAATACCCCAGTCATCGAGCGGGTCGTCATTCTGCGGATCGACATCTGACGAATAATTGTGCATAGGTCTCTTCCTCATCTTTGTCGGTACATTTTGGGGTTGGATGAAATGCCGGCAAATCGGCGTGTTGGGCCAACGAAGATTACAAAGTGGATGGACAATTGAATCATTGAAGAGCAGCTCGGGCTGCCGAATTCCAATTGCCATCCACCTTGCTTCCGCGCATGGGACGTGGCCCCGTCCACTTACTTTCCTCCCGCGACCCACACAGCATCGTGAGCGTAGAAGTCCACGCCAGCCACTTCGGTGCTGAGGTTGATGGATTGCAGGCCGGATCTCTTGCCCGACTTGGCGGAAAAGCTCAAGAGATACTGATTATCGAGCATCTTCTGCACCTGTCCGAGATACGGACCAATGCTTACCGGGCTATGCAGTCCCAGATAGAATGACGCGCCTCCTGTGCTATCCGACAAGCGAGTCATATTCATCTGTCCGTTAAGTCCATCCCAGTAAGTGTGGCGAAAGTGCGGGGCACCTGGAGCATAGATGGTGAAGATATTCGTTCCCGTTCTCTGCGCCACCGAGCTCGCGGCTTCGACGTCAACATCGGTTCTGTAGCCGTGGCCCCCGCCAAAGTGATGCCGCTCGCGACCAATTCCGTCAGTAAGCATGATCACCTCGCGCCGGTTCTGGTCGACGGGCCATCTCTTCATCAGGTCGACAACGGAAAGATACGGACTCCCATTAACTCCTGGGGATCCGAACGGCAACCGCAGAGCCTGGGCGGCCTGCTCATGATCGCCCGTCAGGTTCTGAGCGATCTGAACGGTCGCGTTTCGCATGTATCCAACGCCGACCAAAGTGCTTGCCGGCTGAGCCTTGATGAACCCACGCAGATCGTCAAACTGCGATCCGATCCGCGAGTCCGCCGATTCGTCGATCAAAATGAATAGATCGAGCCCGGCACGCTCTCCGCGCGCGGGAACCCAATCGGTAACTTCGACCCGGTTCTTGCCCTGCTTGACAACAACATCCTCGCGGCTCACGTCCGGCATCCTCTTGTTCCCTGCGACGTTTGCCGTTACGGTCATCGTTACAGGAACGGTGCCACTCGACGGCACTTCCGCCGCCTTCGAACCTGTGCCCGCAGCGAGCATTCCCACAGCGGCCAGCAAGCTATAAAACATCCTGCTTGTTTGCGTTTTCATTTTCTTCTCCATTTCTTAGAGCGGTCCATCCGTATTGAGTGAATCGCCCGCGTTGATTGCCTTCTGACATTCATTGGCGAAAGAGTCTCGAGACACCTGCCCGGCGTGTTGTCCGGACAGGTCATTTGAGGCTTTCAGGCCTTGAAGGCAGCAAATTTGCGAACCACACCCAGTCCCAGCGAAGAACCCAAACCGATCAAGCCCAGGAATCCAAGCAAGGGAAGGTTGCTTGCCGTTTCCGGCAGGCTATCCACATGCTCCGCGGTGACATTCGAAGCTACCACCTGCGTTACCTCAGCCGGCCTCTGGATCAGCAACACGCCGAGCATTGGGGGTGTAGGCGGAGCGGGCGCTTGCCCGGTGGTCGCCTTGGCGAACTCGACCACAGACTGCGGTTCGTCCGTTACGATCGTCGCCTCGATTTTCATTCCCTTCTTCAGATCGAAGATCGACTTTGGCTGGCCGTTGATCGTGAAGGTGGCGTGCGAGGGCACCGAATAACGTTGGTTGGTTCCGTCGGGAAGCGTGAGAATTACATGGCCGGGTGCGTTGACGTGCCACACCTTGCCCTTCAGTGTCCGCACGGTCTTCACATACTTGGGAGTCGTTGTCGTGGTGATCATCTGCGTAAGCTTGGTGCCCGGCTTCAGCTGGCTTACGGTGACTTCACGCCCATCGATGTTGAACTTCTCGTTTGAGGGAACGACCATATGTTCGACCTTCCCGTTTTGCAGCTTGAGGACAAGATCATTGCCCTCGACATATACGATCTCGGCGTTCTTCACGGTGGTTTCAAACGACGGTTCGCCGTGACGGACGGAGGTTGTGGTGGTATCTTGCGCGCGTGCGCCGACGGCCACCAGGGTGAGAGCGACTGCACTAAGGGCTTGCAGGGTAATCATGCGTGACTTACGAATCGGGTTGTTCATTGTGTCTCCTTTGTTGAACTGCTGTTTTGAGTTGGCAGCCGGAATTCAGATGTTGAAGGCCTGACTGGTTGACGTTGTGTGAGAGATGCTGTGACGACATACCTCTTTGGCGCGCTTCCGACAAAGTAAAATGGGTAGCAGGTGACGAGAGTGAGAGAGGGAGTCGAGCGCGGCCGCAGAACATCAACGTTGTCTGGCGTGACAATTTGAATGTCGTCTACGACATACTGATCGGTTCCATTCCTGGTTCTCAACTCGATTGCATCACCAGCATTTATGTCCTTGAGCCCCCGGAAGAATCCATCACGGTGACCGGCGATACCAATGTTCCCTTCCTCTCCCGGCCACGCCGTTCCGGCAATGCGTCCCACGGCGCGGTTCAACGTGAGAGCGTCTGTTCCATCCAGCAGCGGCACCGTGAGATGGATCTTCGGAATCTGAACCACCGCTATCGGAGCGCCTGTAGGACTGGAGAGGCTTTCCGCGTAGGCGCGAATCCGGTTCCCGCCCCATGAACCGAAATCAATCTCGGGTAGGCTGCTTTCCGCCTCCAGACTCCGCACCTCCGTCGCGACCGGCTCGGATGATTCTGGAGTTGCGAAGCTATGCAGGGCGGCTTTGGAACTGAGATAGCCTTCGAACCGAACCACGCAATACATCGCCAGAAGCGACAGGCCAATTGTGAAGAGGCCTCGCTCAATCCACCTCCAAACCACCCACCACCGTTGTGGCTTTGAGCAGTCATCATCTGCAAGTCCTGCACACTTGCATTCGGCATTTCTTAACTTCCACAAGGACATGAGGGCTCCCCTCTGCTCGCATTGCTCTTATCAAGATCCGAGCTGGTTATCGTTCTGTTATCAGCACGATTTGCTACTTATAGGCCCAAGTTAGTACTGGTAGAGATCAATTACGCTGACGATCCTCAGGGTGAACGGATCGTAGAGCAGGCAATACCCGTCGAAATAACCCATTGCAAATCCCGGAGGTACAGGCGGCAGGTAAAACATCAGATCCTGCGGAATCGGCTGGATCCTGTTCGCATAGATTCTTGGGAAAAAAGTTCCGGGATAGAAATGATGGCGATGCCACCGGTTGCCCGGATGCCTGTCGCCCACGAAGAATCGATGAAGGCGCTAGCCGTTGCCACTACCCCACGCGTAGTTCGGCCATCCTGGTCCGTAATGCGGGTGGTAGTGCAATGGCGGTCGCGGCGAAGAATGGCTGGGCGGACCGGTGTGGCTCGGAGGCCGGACAGGCGGAGCTGGATGCTGTGGCCTGGGGCCAGGAGTGCCATCCTGTCCTGACTTCCTATCCGGTCTGCTATTCAGATGCGATGGCTTATCTTGAGACCGCTGTCCATCCATGCTGGAAGAATCAGATTGCGTGATCGCATTTGGGTTTGTTGCGTTTCCGAAGCTCGGAGTGCCCGCCAACAGCACGCTCGGTCCAGCAAGCGCTACCCCAACGAGGACCAAGATAAACAATCGAGGGCCCACAAGGTTCATCAACGATCCACGTGGCGCAATCCTCTCGTCGGTTTCGCGTGCTGTGCTTTTCCAATTCCCATCCCCGGCAATATCGCTTCGCGTAAATGACTGCTCGAGTGCACGCTCAAAGCCTCTGGATGCCCGGTCCAACATCGAGATTCTCCTCATGACCTTCTCCTCTGCGATCTGTCGCGTCCTCTAACAGGCTCTGCCGACATTCGCTGTTCTGACACGATCTATAAGTGCAATCCTGTCGCCAAACTCCAAAGCTGTATTTAAGGCACTTACGCCTCTGTAACTCGCTGCATTTTCAGAAATGCTGACACATCAGAAACAGCCAACAGCACAGCACACGTGTCGCCGCGATATCACTCACGCAGCGAACAGAAAGGCATGACTTGTAAGTGGAGGATGACTGACGATAAAGTCCGCGAACCTGACAACATTGTCGGCTCGTGGTCCTGGTTGCATGGTTAAATAGCAGGACGTCGCGTGAGGATTGTAATGAAGGTTGATATGATGGCGGGCTCACGAACTTAGCCGGCGATTTAAAAACTTGAGCGCAGCCACACTCCACGATGAGAAAAGGCTTGTAAAAGCACTGTCAAGCGCTTGGTTCGCAATTCTCAGAGTGATTCAGGAGAAGGCCGGGGATTCCACAGCCGATTGCATTTTGAAGCGAACCTTGCTGATATGCAGATTTGCGATCTTCGAGTCGAGCGTTTGCCGCGGGACTCCGAGCCTGGCAGCAGCGCCCGATGGACCTGAGACGCGTCCCCTGGACTGCGCCAATGCGGCTTCAATCACTTCTCTCTCTCGATCGGCAAGCGTCGCCGCAAGAGGAGCGACCGGCATAGATTGGCGGGATGACACGTGATTGAGCCAGGTCCCTTCTATGGAGAACATCTCGCTCGGGTTCAGAATCACAGCCCGTTCGATAATGTTTTGCAATTCGCGTATGTTACCCGGCCAGTCATATGCCTTCAGCATTTCAACGGTGCTCTCCTTGATCCCGCTGAATCTCTTGCCAGCTTTCCTCGAATACTTCTCAACCAGATGCTCGACAAGTAAAGGAATGTCTCCTGCTCGCTCGCGAAGTGGTGGCATGTAAATAGGAAAGACATTCAGCCTGTAAAACATATCTTGTCGGAAGGTTCCTGCGGCCACTGCAGCTCTCAAATCGCGATTGGTCGCCGCAATGATGCGCACGTCAACTGCAATCGGCTGGCTGCTCCCCACGCGCTCAATCTCGCGCTCCTGCAGCACTCTGAGCAGGGCGATCTGCGTTTCCATCGGAAGCTCGCCAATTTCATCGAGAAAGATTGTTCCCCCATTTGCGGCCTCAAACCGGCCCAGACGGCGTTGGAGCGCCCCGGTGAAAGCGCCCTTTTCGTGCCCGAACAGTTCGGAGGCGACTAAAGATTGCGGAATCGCAGCGAGGTTAACGCGGATAAACGGCCGCTTCGAGCGGTTTGATTGCTCATAAATAGCCCGCGCAATCAGTTCTTTGCCGGTTCCGGTCTCTCCAAGAATGAGAACACTGGTATCGGTCGGTGCGACCAGGCTCGCCTGCTGAAGTACCGATTTTAATTGGGCGCTCGCTCCCACGATGTCATTGGCTGAAACTGATGATTCAGCCTGGGCTTCAGTATTCCGGAATGTTCCGCGATTGTCGTTACTCGAAGTGGGGAAGTTTGTTGAGAGCACGGCTCGTCTCCTTTGCAGCATTCATCAAGGTTGGTTCTAGATTCGCGAATGTTCAATCGCCGTACGGATCTCCTTGAGCAATGCATCGCTGCGCACCGGCTTGTTCAAATAGCCGGAGGCACCAGCTTTCATTACTGAGTCGCGAAGAGATGCGTCGCCATGTGCGGTCAAAAACACGATCGGAACGGGACAGTTGGCGTCGAGTAACCGCTTCTGCAGTTCGAGGCCACTCATCCCTGGCAGGCGTATATCTAATATCAAACAGCTTGTGTTCTCACGATGCGGAGAAGCGAGGAATTCCTCAGCGGAGGGAAATGCTCGTGCCGAAAAGCCGGCAGCCTTCATCACGCTTCCCAGCGCTTCGCGTAGGGGTTCATCATCATCGACAATTGCGACAATCCCGGTTTTGGTTACGGTGTCACTCACTTCACTTCATCCGATCTGGGGCTCAAAGCTTGCCTTGCCAAGTAAGAGCCTAGCAACTCGGAGATGTGAAATCTATCCTGCTTTAGGAGGACGCGCCTAGTCATTCCACCTTTGCGTTCCTGAGGGCTTCAGCCATCCGCACCAGGTGGGCCAACGATTCTGCTCGCGTTTTCTCCATGACGCGGGCCCGATGCGTCTTTATGGTCAGCTCGCTGGTTCCCAATTGATCCGCAATCTGTTTGTTGAGTAGGCCGGCTACCACCAGATTCAACACCTCTTTCTCGCGAGGCGTGAGCGAGTCGAAGTGTTTTCGGGTCTCCGTGAGTTCGGCTCGTTTCTTGCGGCGTTCGCGGTCGAGCGCAATCGCCTTCTGAACCGCATCCAGCAGGTCCTGTCCGCGCACCGGTTTGGTCAGGAACTCCGTCGCCCCTTCCTTGATCGCGCGCACGGTCATGGGAATGTCCCCGTGCCCAGTGATAAAGATGATGGGTAAGTAGATCTGCGCTTCCCGCAGTTTACGTTGAAGATCAAGCCCATTGAGGCCTGGCATACGTACATCGAGGACAAGACAGGCCGGCGCGTCGATGCGCTTTTCGAGCAAAAAGTCCTGAGCCGATTTGAAACTCACAGCGCGCAGCCCAATCGACCGGAGAAGACTCTTGATTCCGTCGCGAATCAATTCGTCATCATCGATCACAAATACAATTGGGTCCGGTTCTCTCATGAGGCTGAGTCACCGCCTGTCGGTAGAGTGAACTGAAAAACGGAACCTTGCCCTGGAGTTGATTCGGCCCATAGTCTGCCGCCATGCGCTTCAATGATTGACCGGCTGATCGGAAGACCCATTCCGATGCCTTGCGACCGAGTGGTAAAGAACGGCTCAAACAGCCGTCCAATGTCCTCAGTACTCACACCTATCCCGGTGTCTTCGACGCAAACAATAACCTCATCAGCCCCGCGCATGCCGGTCCGGATGAGCAACCGGCGCTGCCGCCCGCTGACATCAGACATCGCTTCGACTCCGTTTATCATCAGGTTCAGGATAACTTGCTGAAGCTGAATTCGATCGCCGCCGACGATGTGAAGGTGCGGCATCAGATCGAGCGAGACTGCTACGTTATTCCGCGAAGCCTGCCGATCCACAAGTGCAACCGTCTCCTCGATGATTTCATTCAGATGAACCGGTGTTCTTTCTGGAGCAGCTTTGTTGATCAACGAGCGAATGCGGGTGATCACTTCAGACGCGCGCGTTGCACCCTGAATCGCGCGCCTGGCGGCCGCACGCGCTTCAACCAGGTCCGGACTTTCCAAACCTAGCCACGCGACACATGCGTCGGCGTTGGCCACTACCGCGGCGAGCGGCTGATTCACTTCGTGAGCAATGGATGCCGTGAGTTCGCCCATTGTCGTGATTCGAACCACGCGAGCCAGTTCGGTGCGTGTCCGTTGAAGTGCCTCTTCAGTGCGCTTTTGTTCCGCCATTTGGTTCAGAAGCGCATCGTTTGCGCTCTTGAGTTCCGCAGTCCGTTCGCCGACCCTCACTTCCAGCTCATCGCGAGCACGCCGCAGAGATGCCTCTGCCTCCCTTTGCCAGGAGATTATCCAGTTCGCAATCAACTCACAGGCAACAAATGTCAGAAAAAATGGCACGTCCGGCGGCTTTACAGCAAACGAGCGGATTGGTGGAATGAAGTAATACAAGACCGCTAACGTGCTAAGGAAAACCCCAACCCATCCAGGCCCCCTACCCCCAAACCACGTACTGGCAATAACCGCGACGGGGAAGAAAAACCAGAATGGGTTGCCAAAGGGAACACGCAGTGATAGCGACAAGCAGAGCGCAAGCGATACCAGCACAACCGCAAGTCCATAGCGAATCATGGGGTGCGAGTTAGACCGTAAGTCTTGAGCAATTGTCATGGTGGGGAGCGCCTGCCAAGCGTAGTGCACTTATACTACGCGCACCGTTCTGCTTGCCAGCGCGACGGACTTTGCGTTTCACGCAAGTTGCGAACCTGCCAGCGACAACGTTCCCACTCAGGGCGTAGATCGCCACCGCGATCATTCAGATCCGACCCTGCTCATTCGTTGATTCATACTAACGTGTTATTGGCCGGCCGACACCTGGTGAAACTGTAGTGGTGGCAGTTGCAAGCGGGCCAGTCGGCTCCCTCGTCGGGCAACTCGCAAAAATGGCGGGATGCAAGGCCGTTGGTATCGCCGGCGGAGCGGACAAATGCCTTTACGTGCGCGAGCTTGATTTCGATGCGGCGAACGACCATCGTGCTCTGGATTTCGCTGAGCAATTAGCCAGGGTTTGTCCGAATGGTATCGATGTTTATTTCGAAAGCGTAGGTGGTGCAATCTGGCAGGCCGTATTGCCGCTGTTTAACGATGTCGGTGGGAAGCCTGGGAGGGAGGCCGATGAACCTTTGGCGATGCGAAGGTTCTTGACGGCGAAGCCATTTTGTTGAAGGCAACGCGAAGTTCGGAGCAGAACCAGTCAATGAAGTTCCCAGGCAATCTCGATGAACAGTTGGCTCAGATACGGTAAAGTTGGCATTGTGCATGGAATTCGACCATTTGCGTTAAGGCTGATCGGCGTTTGTCGTTCCCGATCCTCTGAAGGAGACAGCCCATCTCAATTGAGTTCCCCTTTCCGGCGGAAAGGGACGGGTTCGAAACAAGTTGGTTTGCAGCTTCCGAGCCAGGGTTTGTTCAATGGAAGCCGAACGGCCATCGGCATAGGCTGGTATTTTCAAACGAAACAATGGCCCCTACAATAATCACACTGAGAGTCTCGGGATGAGTGGCCAGCCAATTCGCATCTTGAGCGTCGATGACCATCCGGTTTTCCGGGAGGGCTTGAGCACGATCATTGCTTCTCAGCCAGACATGGTTCTCGTTTCACAGGCAACCGATGCCGCTGAGGCGCTGTCGGAGTTTCGTCGACACCGACCCGATGTCACGCTAATGGATCTCCGCCTTGCTGGCACGAATGGTACAGATGCACTGGTTGCGATTCGCGGAGAATACCCGCAGGCACGTATTGTCATGCTGACCACCTCCGACAGCGATGGAGAGATCCAGCGAGCCATGCGAGCCGGGGCGTCTGGCTACATTCTCAAGAGCATGCCGAAGAACGAATTGCTGGAGGTGATCCGGACAGTCCACGCAGGTCGACGGTATCTGCCTCCCGAAGTTGCAGCGCGCCTCTCGGAGCATTTCGGCGAAGACAATCTCACCGACCGGGAGTTGCAGGTACTCCGGCTCATCCGTGACGGCCATCGAAATAAGCAGATCGCCGATCAACTCGCAATTGCTGAAACTACGGTCAATTTCCACATCAAGAACCTGGTCGACAAACTGCAGGCGAACGACAGAACTCATGCTGTCACCATTGCGGTGCGACGGGGCCTGCTGGAAATCTGAGCGCCAACTGTAGAAAACGATAGCTCGATGGCAGCAGATTGTGACAGTCCACAAATAATTCAAGTACGCTATCGTGGATCACTGCAGGGAATTGTGGAAAGGAGCGACTGGTGTCTCGGACACGATCTCCTTGCATCCGAGGCGCGCACGTTCGATGATGACGTCCAAATCATCGTCTCGGGTCTCTTGAAGCAGGCCCGAAATACCCGACTGCGAGTCTCGTCAGAGCGCGAAGGTCGGTTTGCAACATGCAAAGCATTGACCGATGGCGTCGACCCGGTAGCGGAACGACAATACGAAGCCGAGGTCGATTTTAGGGCTGTTTGACGTTCTCGATGTTCTCCACCCGCAGCGCTGCAACGAGCCGGATCGGCTGGTTTCGAATGCATTCTGGTGCGCAATTCCAGGCAGCGTGGCGATGAGGCAACCATGAGTGGGAGCGCGTGGCTTGACCGGACTGTCCTATGGATCGCGTGCGCGGCAGCGCTCCTGACGCCGGCAATACCGGTGTTGGGAGCCGATGACTCTGGGCCGATCGCGCAGATGTACCACTCAGGCTGGACAGCGAGAGACGGGCTGAGAGGAGTGGTCAGCGCACTGGCGCAGACCGAGGACGGCTTTTTGTGGGTGGGCACGACTGAAGGACTGTATCGTTTCGACGGCATGACGTTTGAAGCATACAAGCCGGAGACAGGAAACTTTCCGGCAACCGGCATCAAGACGCTGGAAGCGGCGCCGGACGGATTGTGGATCGGATATCTCAGTGGAGGAGTCAGCGTCCTGAAGGATGGGCGGCTGAAAAACTACTCCGAGCGCGACGGCCTGCCGCTCTCCAGAGTTCGTTCGATTGTGCACACCGAGGATGGAAAGGTTTGGGTGGCTGCGGTGGGCGGAGTTGCGCGCCTCGAAGGCGACCACTGGCATAAAGTCCGCCTGGACTGGAATTTCACGGCTAAAGCCGCAAGAATGTTGGTGGTGGACCCGAGCGGCACACTGTGGGCATCGGTGGGAACCGGGGTCCTATATCTGCCGAAAGGGGCGCACAGTTTCGAGGACGCGGGCGTTCGGGCACACGAGATTATGAGCCTCGCGCCAGCGCCGGATGGATCGATCGTTTACGCGGACTTTCAGAAGGCGAACGGGCCGCAGAATGTCTGCCGATTGCAGATGCAGCCCGGCGGCTCGGTTGTGCGCTGTATTTCTTTGCCGGACTTTCAGTCGGCCTTTGTGGATCGAAGGGGATCAATATGGCTTACCGGCGACAATGTCATGCGCCTGGCGCACCCGGAGCTGCTTGATTGGAATGGCGGGCTGATCCCACGGCCAAACCTTGACGAATACGGTATGAACCAAGGATTGACGGCGTCACCGGATACCCTACTCGAAGACCACGAGGGCAACGTCTGGATCGGGACGGACAAGGGGCTGGACCGGTTCCGGCAGAGGAATCTGCGATGGTATCCCGCGCCTGGGAGCCAGCAGCTTTTCAACCTTGCGCAGGGTGATGACGGCGAAATCTGGGCATCGAATTTGGGTGGTCCGGTGTACCGGATCGCCGCTAGAAAGCTAATCCCTGGCTCACCGAACAACGTGCGCTACTTTTTTCGTGAGCCCTCGGGGGCCCTCTGGGCGAGCCGGCCCGATGGCATCTATACATGGACCGGAGGCCGTTTCGTAAAACAGCCCATACCCAAGGTAGTCGATCAGATCCTGCCCGTCACTTCCGCAGATCCGATGATCGTCGTCTCGGCCGCAGCGGACGGCAGTGGAGGAGTGTGGATCGCCATCGGCGGACGGGGCGAGTTTTATGTGAAGGGAGGGGAGTGGCGCTTCGTACCGGTCCTCAAGGATCATCCGGACTGGTCGGCGAACGCCGCGGCAGTGGATAACCAGGGCCGACTCTGGCTGGCCAACGACGCTCATCTTGCTGCTTATAAGGATGGGGTGAGCCAGGTCTATGACGACGCGAAGGGACCGGGCATCGGGCCAATCAAAACGATTCGCGAGTTCGCCGACAGCGTTCTGATTGGGGGCGAACTGGGACTGTCGGTGTATCACGGAGGAGAATTCCACCGCATCGAGCCAGCCGACGGCAGCAGTTTCGGGAGAGTGACGAGCATAGTGCCGACACCGGCCGACGGTGTGTGGCTGGGATCCACGCCTGGGATTGTGCATATCGCAGCGGATGAGGTGGCCACAGCGGTTGAGCAGCCAGGATACCGCGTGCGCTGCGACATCCTGGATTCAGTCACCGACCTGCCCGACCCCCTGCAAGGAGGATTCGCGCAGAATGAGGCGCTGCGGGCGAAGGACGGTTCCCTGTGGTTCGCGACTGTGCAGGGATTCGCCCAGGTCAATCCCAGGCTGCGCCACAATCCGCTGGCGCCGCCGGTGGCGATCCGGTCGATGGTGGCGGACGATCGCGAGTACTCGACTTTTTTGCCGGCAAGGTTGCGGGCGCTGACACGAAACATTCGTTTCGACTACACGGCGCTGAGCCTCTCGATTCCGGAGCGGGCGCGGTTCCGCTATAAGCTGGACGGCCTGGATTCGAAGTGGCGCGAGGCGGGATCGATTCGGCAGGCGGTTTACGACAACCTGGTACCGGGGAAGTATACGTTCCGAGTGATTGCGTGCAACAACGATGGTGTATGGAACATGACGGGGGCGACGATGGCGTTCACTATTCTGCCTGCGTGGTACCAGGAGAACTGGTTTCGCGCGGTTTGCGCAGTGCTGACGCTGCTGGTCCTTTGGATCACGTATCGTCTGCGCCTGCGGCAGATGAGGCGGGCCCTGACTGCCCGTTTCGATGAGCGGCTGGCGGAGCGCACGCGTATGGCACGAGAACTCCACGATACGTTCCTTCAGACGATTCAAGGCAGCAAATTCGTCGTCGATGATGGGCTAGAGGAACCACTGGATCTGGAAAAGATGCACCGTGCATTGGGACAGGTATCCGGTTGGCTCGAACAGGCGATTGCGGAAGGCCGCGCAGCACTTAACTCGCTGCGGTCCTCGACGACATTGAAAAACGATCTCGGACCGGCGCTGCGGCGGGCAGCAGAAAGTGGAGTTGTCCCTGATGGAATGACGGTATCCCTTTCGGTTATTGGGGATGCACGAGAATTGCATCCGATCGTTCGCGACGAGCTATATCGAATCGGAAACGAAGCTATCCAGAATGCAAAAGCCCACTCCCACGGAAGTCGTCTGAGCATCGACCTGGCGTACGATCACGATCTTGTTTTGCATGTAAGGGACAACGGGGTCGGCATCGATCCAGGCTTCATCATGAGCGGAAGAGAAGGCCATCACGGCCTGCGAGGTATGCGGGAGCGTGCCGCTCGCATCCGAGGGAGACTGACGATTCTCAGTTCGGCCGAATCCGGAACCGATATCTCCGTGATCGTGCCCGGCAGTGTGAGCTTCTTGCGTCCCGACGGTGGCATATTCCCCAGGCTCCGTAGTCTCTATCGTCGCGCCATTCGAAATCATGACCCGTTGTAGGTTCCCTCACATTTTCTAACAAACAATCAAATCACACCTACAGAAAATGTCAGGGCATTTTCTGTAGTTTCAAGTGTGTTGCGCGTCCTGGAATATCTCTATCGTGTGGTTAGATCGGCAGTGGAAAAGCACGCCACGCCCCCTAAAGCATAGCAATTGGTGAATCTTCGGCATTATCTCCCAATTGTGAAGAATCGAGGACCGTATGCTTCATCGGGGATCGATGCGGGCCAGCCAAAAACTTGAAGAGACCGCACTTTCTGACACCGAACTGATTATCCTGGCGGAACGCGAGTTGGCAGCCTTTGCCAGAGCGGTGGGAGAGATGTTTGGCCCGGAACAGGCAAACCTGTCCGCTGCGGAGTGGATCGAAGAGCTGGAATCGCTAAACTGGCCGGCCAGACCGGGAGTTTCGGATTTTCGTCGAATTACGTCCGCCGCATCGGCCAGGCTCGCTCACCGAAAACGATTCAGCCCCGCATAAGGCCGATGGGGCAACTACCTCCTCTCGAAGCGATCGGGTGTGATGCCATGAGAGGATCCGGATGGACTCGGATCACAAAGTCGGGTTCTGCAAACGATTGACCTTGTGACGCTTGGCCGGGGCTTCAACCTCAAACCAATCACCTCGGAGGCGGAATGACATCCATCAACGATTTCACCGAGAATCGCAAACCTGATGTACCTGCACTCATTCCACTGGTCCAGGTTTTTGCCATAAGCAGGATGGTAGCCTACATCTCCCACGATCTTCGCCAGCCTCTCACCGCGATCCTGGCGAACGCTGAATTTCTCGCCCGGCCAGATCTCAGCGAGATGGAAAGGATCGAGTTTTTCCGCGAAATCCGTTGGGATGTCGACCGGATCGATGCGCTACTTTCCTCACTGCTGAAGGGCTCCAAGGGCAGTGACGCTCTGAAGGCCGCGGCCAGAAATATCGTTCACACGGTCGAGTGCGCGGTCCGGATGATAAGAGTGAGACCGGAGTTCCACCGTATCGACATCACACATAATCACAAGGGCAACGCGGTGGGCTGGTTCGATGCCAACCGTCTCGAACGAGTGATCGCCAACCTGGCCTTGAATGCTTGTGAGGCAGTGGATCCTGGATCGGGGCAAGTCGTCATAACTACGACCGGAGGTAGGGACAGTTTACAAATTTGCGTCTCGGATAATGGCCCGGGAATCTCGTCGGCGATTCGAGGATCAGTTTTTCAATCCCCTGTGAGTTACGGAAAACCTGAAGGTCGCGGACTGGGCCTCGTGATTGCTAAGACACTTGTCGAAGATCATGGCGGGACAATCTACCTCGACGAGAGATGCGAGAGGGGAACTTCCTTCCTGATCACGATTCCCTTTGCAATTGATGGAGGCGATGACGCGTAGCACTCAGAGCATAGCAGCATCAGCTTTGCGCGACCCTCAACGATAGAGGTTTTCCGGTGGCCGCACTCTTCCGTTCACTGTAGCCACCCGCAACGACGAAAGGATACAAGGAGCGAATCATATGTATGCAGTCATGGGAATCACAGGAAATGTTGGCGGTGCGGTTGCACGGTCTCTCCTCGCGCGAGGCGAAAAGGTTCGTGGCATCGTGCGGAACCCGGAGAAAGCCGCAGAGTGGCAAAGGCAGGGTGTCGAATTGTTCAAGGCTGACTATGACGATGCCGAAGCACTGACTGCGGCGTTTAGCGGTGTCGATGGCGTCTTTGTAATGGTGCCTCCCAACTTCGCCCCAGCGCCGGGATATGTGGAGACCAAGGCGACTCTCGAGGTCCTTCACAAAGCTCTATCGAAGGCCCGGCCGCCGAAGGCGGTTTATCTCTCGTCGATCGGAGCTGAACAGACGAGCGGACTGGGTCTCATCACCAGTTCGCATCTTCTCGAACAGACGTTGGGTGATCTGCCGTTCCCGCACGCCTTTCTTCGCGCAGGCTGGTTTTTCGAGAACTCGGCGGGTGACGTCGCGAGCGCACGTGACGAAGGCCGGATTCAATTCCAGCTCTATCCCCTGGATCGGAAGTTCTACCTGGTGGCGACCGCCGACATCGGCAAGGCCGGCGCGGAAACATTGACGCAGAGCTGGAAGGGAACTCGTCACATCGAGGTCGCCGGGCCGGAGGGCACCAGCCCCATGGAAATAGCAGAGGCCTTTGCGGATGTTCTGGGTCGCCCAGTGGAGGCTGTTGCCGTGCCGCGGGACCAATGGGAGACACTCTGGGTCTCTCAAGGGATGCCCGAAGGACGTACTGCTCCGCGAGCTGAGATGGTCGACGGTTTCAATTCGGGATGGATTCACTTCGGCGTAGCTGGTACCGAGCATGTGGATGGGACAACACCCCTTCGTGATGTGGTTGCTCATCTTGTCAGTCTGAGCTAGCCGATTGACGGAATCTTGCCGGCGCACTATGTCGCGGCCGCGACAGTTGTCGAACTCGCCGCAATGGTAAGTGCTAATTGGCTCCAAGCCATAGGCTCTGCGATCCGGATACGGAGGCTCACCTTGATGAGTCTTGTGTCTAATGCCATGAAGCGAAACCCCACCCTGCGCAGCGCGAAACGCTGCCGTGAGAAAAGAAAAAGAAAGGCGTGACATTATGTCGATCTCAATCAACCAATACTCCACCGCCCCGTTTCCGGACTTGGGAGTGCGCTACATGTTTGGGGTTCCGAAAAACTTCGATGATGTGAACCTGCGAATTTGTATCGCGAAGCCCATGCGAACCAAAGGGCTCGCTCGATTCGCGATATTTGCCACAATATTGTGTGTTGCCGTCCTGTCTATCATTCCAAAATTGCAAGCTCAGAAGTCCGAAGTAAAAAATATCGTCCTCGTCCACGGTGCCTGGGCAGACGGTTCGGGCTGGAGGGGCGTTTACGACATTCTTGTCAAAGATGGCTTCAACGTCAGTATCGTCCAAGAGCCGGAGACGTCCTTCCAGGATGATGTGGCGGCAACGAAACGCATCCTTGCCTTGCAGAATGGGCCCTGCATTCTCGTCGCTCACAGCTATGGGGGAGCGGTAATTACGGAGGCGGGGACGGATCCATCGGTTGCCGGATTGGTGTACGTCGCAGCACACATGCCAGATGCTGGAGAGAACGAAGCGGACGACGGAAAGCGCTTCCCGAGTGACCTGAGTAAATCTGGTGCGATAAAAAAGACGGCAGATGGTTTCACCTACCTCGATCCTGCGCAGTTTCATGAGTACTTCGCGGCTGATTTGTCTGCGGAGCAGGCTGCGTTTATGGCGCGATCGCAGGTACTTAACGCAGCGGAGAATTTCAAGGCAGTCATCACCGCGCCTGCATGGCGCAGCAAACCAAACTGGATGTTGGTCGCGGCAAAAGACAGGACAATCAACCCTGACCTCGAACGATGGTATGGCGAGCGAGCTCATAGCCACACGGTCGAAGTCGCAGGCGCCAGCCACTCGGTCTACGTCTCGCACCCCAAAGAGGTCGCAGGTGTAATTGAGAGTGCAGCGCGTGCGGTTTCGAAATAGTTCGGACTCCGCACGTAAGTGCTCGATTCTAGAGTGATGGTCCCCGGCGGTCCGAGTTCTGGGCTGCTGATCCGGCATCAGCAGCCTCGAAAGGCTGTTTGGGGACCAATCCGGGTTAGGTTCAAGCATTTGCCTGGTTGTCGTCGGGCACGGTGGGCCGCGAAGTGTGCCGTGCGTTTAGCGCGTTGCGAATGATTTCCCCTTCCGGGTGGTGGTAGACCACGGCGCTTCTTACGTCACCATGGCCCATTGCGTTCGTAGCAGCTTTCAGATTTTCGGTCTTCGCCAGCACGAAGCTGCCGAAGTCGTGGCGCGCACAGTAGAGGACGAGTTCGCGCGGCAGCCCCGGGGCTTGCCTCGCCCGCACCCACTGCCGATACACCATCCCTTCCCGAATGTGCTTTCCCCTATAACGCGACATCCAGATCCAGCCCTCGCTCCCCCGCCCGCCGGAAAATGCACGATGCCGCCGCATCCTTTGCAGCGACCTCGATGGCGCGTTGCACCGCTCTGGTATCAAGTGTGCGTCCAATTCTGGATGGGCGACAACACGATAGTGATCCTAATGGTGAACGTGCACCCGCCAACGTCGAAGCAATCAACTCGGAGGCAGGCTCTCAGTGGCTGGCGGAAATCACGGAATTCAATCAGTACGGGTCGTTGGTGGAATGGGCTACGCTATCAGTTGTGCTGGCGGATTGTTGGACCTTCCGAGAGAATTCAATCAGCACCGGATTCACCCATGGCGTTGAGATGCCGTTGTGACCGCGAGTACGAACAGATCGTATTTGGCGTCAGTTGTCCCAATAGCCTCTTTGCTCTCTACGCGTGTTCATGAACTTCAGATCCCTCCTTCGTGCCTCGACGATTGCCGTTTGTGCATCGCTGCTCCTTTTCGTAGATCGACCAACCACTCGCTTTCCATCTCGCCCGTACCAGGCACCTGAATTCGAGTTGCTGGACCTGCATGGCAATCAGGTAAATCTGTCCGATTTTCGGGGAAAAGCGGTTGTCCTGAATTTTTGGGCATCCTGGTGCGCACCATGCAGGAGAGAGCTACCGTGGTTCATGGACTTTCAGAAAGAGTATGGCCCGCGAGGACTGCAAATCATCGGGGTATCGATGGATGACGGCGGGAGAGATGCGATCGCGCCATTCGTTCGCAGAACAGGCATAAATTATGTCGTCCTTCTCGGCGACAATCAAGTCAGTTCTCTTTATGGAGGGCTGGATGTCCTGCCGACAACCTATTACATCTCCCCTCATGGAGATGTAATAGCATTCGTGAACGGTGTGATCAGCAAGTCCGAGATTGAACGCGACATTGAACAGGTACTTAGGTCGGGTGTTAAGAACTAGACCCCACTCGTTCCGCGCGGAGATGGCTGGTTTGAATCCCCAGAGCTGAGTTCGGCAGCTACTTCGAATTCAAGGATCTCAGCAAGTCATTGATTGTGCTGTGGATCGTTTCGACAAATGACCCGAACGAGATTCCTATGCACATACCAAGCAAACTGCCGAGTATTGTCCCGTCAATGGCGGTGATATCTCGCGCATGATCGGAAAGAACAAATCCGAAGACTCCCCCGAAAGCCGCGCATACCAGCGCACCACCTATTGCGGCATCGAGAGTGCCTTCGTCTGTTGAGGAATGCCTCCTCAACAAAAGCCAGGCAGTTCCTCTTCCAATCCACTGCAGACTCTGATCGGCGATGCCCCAGAAACCACGTGCCTGTCTATTCATTGTTGCCCCCTTCTTTTTTCCGGGTACGAACAATTACGCGAGATGGGACGTGCTAACTCAAGGATACCGCCGTTCAGCTTTTTTACAAAATAGAGGCCTTAAAACGGTTACCTTGCCGGCGCATATCCCGGGTTGGGTAAGGGCTTAGGGATCGCCCCAGCGGCGCACCTTGTCTTCATTATGCCGGTCCAATCGAGCATCCCCGCTTCCACGATGTTCGAGTCAGTCGAACTTCATGCCTCGCTTTCTTCGAGGGTGGCCAATAAAATGGAGGAAGTCGCCAGTCCTGACGAATCTGCTTTTTGCTGAGGAATTCCTGCATGGCCGCACAGAGTTTGAACGCAATAAAGCGTAGATCGCAGCCTTGGTTGTGCCTGCTTATTCGAAGCGTCCTCGTTTCTGGATGCGTTCTATCGTCCAGTTTCTCTTTAGCGGCTCAGCGTAGTGACGCCCTCGCCATCCGCGATTCGGTTGATTTGGTAAACCCCTACATCGGCACCGGCTCGGGTCCTATTGGTTATGGCGGGACCATGCCGTTTGTCACGCCGCCTTTCGGCATGACGAACTGGACAGCCCAGACGCGGCAGAACAAACTCGGCGGCGTCTCTTATAAGTACGATGACACGACCATCTCGGGCTTTATGGGAACTCATCAACCGGCCATCTGGATGGGGGACTACGGGTATGTCACGGTCGTGCCCGAGGTCGACTCGCTGAAGATCACTCCGGAGGAGCGGAAGCTGCCATTCTCGCACGAAAATGAAGTCGTGCATCCGGACTACTACTCGGTCATCGAGGACGCTGGTTCTTCCCGACCGCTGCATACGGAGATCACGGCGACCGCGCGCTGTGCGTATATGCGGTTCACTTTTCCGGCCAGCGAAAAAGCGATTGTTATGGTTGAGGCCTCGCGTCCCGGCTTCGGTGGATTCGCAAAAGTAGATGCCGCGCGACGGGAGATCGTTGGGTTCAACCCCGCACGCACAGATGCGAACCTCGGCCCCTTCACGCTGCCTCACTTCAAGGGATACTTTGTCGTCCAGTTCAGAGAGGCATTTACGTCATCCGGAATTTACGGGCCTGACAGTGCAATTCCCGCGCAGGCGACCGGCGCCTACGCGCAGTTTGTTACGCGCGCTCATGAGGTGATCGAGGTGCGAGTGGGAACTTCCTTTCTCAGCATTGACCAGGCGCGCGCGAATCTTGAAAAGGAAATTCCCGCGTGGAATTTCAATGAGGTTCGCAAGGCTCTTCACAGCGTGTGGCAAGAGAAGCTGGATCGTGTGACCCTGGAAGGGGGCAGCGATGATCAGCGCCGCGTCGTCTATACCGCGCTCTATCACGCCCTGCTCTATCCACGCATGTTCTCCGAGTACGGGCACTACTACAGCGCCTTTGACGATAAGGTACACGCGGGCGAATCCTACACCGCTTACTCGATATGGGATACCTTTCGAGCTGAGTTCAGTCTGTTGACGTTGCTGGCGCCTGAGCGCGTCGATGGAATGATCAATGCGCTGCTCCAGGACTACAAGGAGGGCGGTTGGATGCCGAAGTGGCCCAACCCTTCATACACCAACATCATGATCGGCACGCATGCCGACTCGCTCGTGGCGGAGGCCATGCGGAAGGGCTTCAAGGGCTTCGATTACGATGTCGCATGGGCGGCTGTCTATAAAGATGGGATGACTCCCCCGGACGGCGATACGACACGTCGCTGGGCGGATCGCGAGCCCAACACCCCGTATGAAGCGCGCGGTGGTCTTACCTACTTGAAGCAGCTAGGCTATGTGCCGGCAGACAAGACCGCTGAGTCTGCCTCGCGCACTCTTGAGGACTCCTATGACGATTGGTGCATCTCCCAGATAGCAGCACGGCTTGGCAAGACGAAGGATGCTGCGTACTTTCAGAATCGAGCACACAACTACGAGAACATCTTCAACAAGGCGACCGGCTTTATGCAGGCGCGAAACTCGGATGGATCCTGGGCAGCACCTGACGCTGGATGGACAGAGGGCAACACCTGGGTCTACACATGGGCCGTCATGCAGGACCTGCCAGGACTGATCAGGCTGATGGGCGGTAAGGACATCTACAACGCGAAGCTGGATCAGCACTTTCAGGGTAATCACAATATTCACAGCAACGAGCCGAGCCATCACTACGGCTATCTCTATGACTACAGCGGTGAACCATGGAAGACGCAGGCGAAGGTGCGCGAGATTGAAGCGGCGGAGTATGCCAATCTTCCTGCGGGTCTGGATGGAGACGACGACTGCGGACAAATGTCAGCCTGGTTTCTCTTCACTGCACTCGGCATCTATCCGGTCACGCCGGCATCCGGCGACTACATGATTGGAAGCCCCATTTTCTCCCGTATGAGCCTGCGCCTGGCGAGCGGCAAACAGTTCACTGTCATCGCCGATAACAACAGTGAGACCAATCGTTACATCCAATCGGCAACATTGAATGGGAAGCCGCTCACGGCGCCAAAGATTATCTATGAGGACATCATGAGCGGATCCACACTGCATCTCAAGATGGGCAGCTCACCTTCAAACTGGGCGGCGGATTGGTCTCCCGCTCCACTGCCCGGTATCTCAAGCGGTCTCAAGCCAAATCAAATGGCAACGAACTGACGCATAGCGACTGACGATCCGCCGCGTATTACGGTTGATACGGGAGGATCGTCAGAGCCTTCCCAGATTCGTCCGATATCTGAACATCTTCGATGGCGCGACCTTCCAGCGTCGCGGTGCGGTCTACTTGCAGAGACGCAATATTCGCATGCTTAACGTCATCGAACACAAGCACAGGTCGCGGGTCCGGCTTGCCTGCGCGCACCTGCACATCGAACATGCGAAGACCTTCCAGGTGCCGCACAAAGAAGCCTTGAGCAGGCGTAGGACCGAACATCTGGGGATCGGGGTATTCCCGCTCCAGTTCCGGCAGTTCACCTTTCCGCATGGATCCACCACCCTGATGTTCGATCTGGATGTTGTGAAAGCTGACATCGCGGATCATGTGCCCGGGAACACCACTCAGGATTGAACACTCAGCGGAAGTCGCATTCCAGCAATCAATGGACTCGAAGGCGATTCGTTGCACGGTCCCTGGCGTAGCGCCATCCGGTCCTCTCATGCGCGTGCCGAGACGAAGAAAAAACGGCGGTCCGATCAGATCGCGCATCGAAATGTTTGCGAATCGGATGTCCTCCACATGAGCGCCGTCTTCCGATTCTACGGCGAGCCCATGGCAGCCTTGCAGCACGCAGTTGGAGACGACGACATTGCGAACATCGCCATTGGTTTCGGTGCCGATCTTGATGCGGCCGACCCGCGATGGTGGATCATCTTTGACCACGGCGGGGAAAGGCAGGTAAGTACCATCCAGCATGGTGCCGAGTTGATAACTCCCGCTGACGATGCAATTGTCGATGGTAACCTCCTCCGTGGGGCGCAACTCGCCGAGGCTATAGGAGCTCTTGAGCACGATGCCATCGTCCCAGGGAGCATTAACTGTGCAGTTGGTGATATGCACATTTCTGCAGCCGTCGATGTCAATGCCATCGCGGCGCGTGTCGATGCGCACGTTGTCGATGGTGATGCTGTTGACTCCGCTGGCGAGCACGCCGAAATGGCCCGCATCGAGGATCGAGATATCGCGAAGCAGAACATTGCGGCAGTTTTTCAGAGAGATTGCCTTGTTTCCGGCTCCGACACGCTCTTCTTTGGGACCATCGCCTTTCTGCAGACCGCGGCCCCAGATCAGTCCCTGGCCCACGATCGCGATGTCATGCAGGTTTTCGCCCCAAAGAAGGCTGTTCTGCCAGTGGTTATGTCCGTAGTCCTGATAGGGAACGATCGCAACTGGCTGCGTTTCCGGCGCGTCGTACTTCTGCGACGGCACGGAGAAGTCCGGCGTAGCTGCCAGCAATATGCTTCCTGGCGCAAACTCGAGTGTCACCTGGCTGCGCAGGCGCAGGCTGAATGACAGGTATGTGCCCGCCGGAAAATGCACGATGCCGCCGCCATCCCTTGCGGCACCGTCGATGGCGCGTTGCACCGCTGTGCAATCAAGTGTGTGTCCATTGCCTGTCGCGCCGTACGAGCGCACGTCATAGCAGCTGGTTGTCTGTGCTAGCACCTTCGGGTCTGAAGCGAGTACGAGCCCCGCCGCAGACAGAGTCTTTAACATACTGCGTCGCGTCACCATATCAGGGACACCGTCATTATTTTATTGCTTCTTCCGTCGGGAGCCGCGACCGGGAGATGATCGCCGTGCAGGTCTGCTCCAATTACAGTGATTCACTGCGTTTCTGTTCATTCGTATCCAACAGGCCTCTGTTGGGAACCGATCTATGGCGGCCGGCCCTCGAAACGTGCAATCAAATGTCAATAGTTCTCAGTGTTGTTTGCCATTAAGTGCTGCGATCTCCGCTGTCAGGCGATCATGCAATCGCCGGCTATACCCGAGAGGCAGTTTGAACACGCGCTCGTCGGCGGTGAGAATGAGAATGTTGTGAGTGGAATCGAGGATAGCAGAACAGATTTCGCAGTGCTCGAGGTGCTGCTGCACGACAGTGCGTATTTCCGGCGAAAGATCGTCGTCGAGAAACTCGGAGATGTGATCCCAGACATGCTTGCAGTCGATCACCATGGAAATCTCCTCCGCTTCGGACTCAGCCGCTTGAGTTGAGGAGCGAGGCGTTTTTGAAGCATGATGCGAGCACGGTGTAAACGTACTTTAACAGATGCGGAGGTGATACCCAGCGCCTCCGCAGCTTCATTGACGCTGAGCTCCTCGACATCGCGCAGAAGAAAAACCGCGCGATAGATGAGCGGCAGTTCTGTCACGGCATCCTGCACGAGTTTCCAGACTTCCAGTCGCTCCAGCACTTCCGACGGCACTTCGCGCCAGTCACGCAAAAGCTCCGGTGCGATGCAGTGAGACTCCCCGGAAGTGCTTTCGAGAGGTTCGAATGGAACCGTCTGTGCTCGCCGTAGCCTGCCCCGCGCCTCATTCAGCGCGATGCTGATGAGCCAAGTGCTGAACTTCGCTTCGGCCCGCCAGGTGTGAAGGCTGCGCAGAGCCTTCAGGAATGTCTCCTGGGCGACGTCTTCCGCTTCCTGCTCGTTGCGCAAGAGGCCGACCGCCATGGCATACACGGTGCGCTCATACGGCCGGATGAGGTCGTGAAAAAGATGTGTGTTGCCGGCAAGAATGGAAGCGATGAGCTCTGCCTCGACGCCCTGATGCTGCACTTCGCTCATGGCAGGATATTCGTCTCCGGCGCGCTCTGACACTCAGGAATTCTCAATGAGCTAACCTGCGAGAAGTCGCTGTACGTATAGTTGGAGTCGCGGGCGAGACAGAGGTTACAACGGACCGCCAAAAACTTCGCGTGGGGGCGGAGCATCCCCTGGATACGTTTGCGATTTTCGTCTTGCGGTTGGGCTAGAGAAGTCTGTGCAGGAGAGAGGTCTCAGAGGTGGTGTGCGAGTTTCAGGTGAAAGGACTCTTCCATCACGAGCAGCACGAGGGTGGCTACGCCGAGCGCAAGCTGCCATTGCTCCATGCGCAACTTTTGCGGATTGATCGGGCCCTGCCGCCACTGCGACGATGGCCGCATACGCAGGCGGCGGATCTGCAGGATCGCGACTAGATTGAACAGGGTTCCGATGACGGCGAGAAGGACCATCGGGATGCGAATCCAGTTGGCGTGCAAATGATCGATGAAGGCGGTTGCTTCGGCGGAGAGGGCCAGAGAACCGATACCAATCACGAGCCGCAAGCCGGACATCGCCATGAGGAAGGTGCAGACACTCTGCAGGAACGCGAACAGAAGGCTGGACCAACCGAGCCAGGGGCGCGCGCGCGCAGTAGGTTGCGCAGAAGGCGTCAAGGACTCACCGGCAGGAGATTGTGGCGAAGGAACAGCGGTCATGAGAAACAACTCCGGACATGAGAGAGACGGGACGAAGGGGGACCGGTACGCCCACATTCTTGCACATCGGGAGGCGGGAGTTGTCACGGCGACGATATTCAATGGCTCGCCTGGTGGTCGGAGGAAATCGCGTGGTGGTAGATTCGGCGTAACCTTCCAGGCGGCCGCGACTCCAATGGTCACGCACCTGTGGGGGCCCCGGAAATTCTCTGCAGCGCTGCGTAAATCGCAATAAAGAAGGAGCAGTTATGGTGAATGTCATGCGTCGTCTTATGACGACCACGGTGGCACTTTGCGTGGTCGTGCCAGTAATCGCAGCAGAAGCACAGGAACCTGCAGAACAGACTGTGTTTGTAATGTCAAACAATGCTGAAAAAAATCAGGTGATCGCCTTCGAACGTCAAAGCAATGGCACGTACTCCGAACAGAGACGTTTTGACACTCAGGGACGGGGCACGGGCGGGGTCAACGATCCTCTGGAGTCACAGGGCTCATTGACGCTTAGCCTCGACCATACCTTCCTCTATGCGGCCAATGCCGGAAGCGGCGACATCACGGTATTTCGTGTGGTGGGCAACCGGCTCATCATCACCGATAAACAACCGTCAGGCGGCAGCCAGCCAGTTTCGATTGCGCAGTGGGGCAACGCCGTGTACGTGCTGAATTCGGGCGGCGCAGGCAGCGTGGTGGCGTTCCATATAAACCCTTCCGGCCAACTGCAGCAAATTCCGAACTCGACTGTGTTTCTCTCCGCAAATGCTACGGGCGGCGCCTCGGTTTCGGTGAGCCCCAACGGACAGATGGTTGCGGTGGTGGAGCGCATCGCGAATAACATCGATACGTTCCACGTCAACGCAGATGGCACGCTCGGTCCGCTCGTTGTGAACGCCAGCCCCGGACCAGGCGCGTTCTCGGGGCGCTTCGCTCCGGATGGAAATCTGATCGTCTCGGAGACGGGGGGAACCGGCTCGGCTATTTCCTCTTACACAGTCCTGGCGAATGGAACACTATCGGCAATCAGCCAGAGTGTACCTACCGATGGCGCTGCGAACTGCTGGAATGCGATCAGCCCGGACGGCACGCACGTCTACGCCTCAAATGCGGGATCGTCGACCATTGCTGGATTCACGATCGGAAACGGCGGAACGTTGACACCGATCGCTGGCACGATCGTCGGAACTAACCCTAGCGGAAGCACTAACCTCGACATCACCATCAGCGGCGACGGGAAGTTTCTGTATTCGCTGAATGGCGAGGTGGGAACTGTCGGTGTCTTTGCCATCGGCGCGGACGGCACTCTCGAAGAAGTAACGCAGATCGAGGGATTGCCTGCCGCCGTTGGATTCAACGGTATCGCAGCACTCTAAGCAAAACACCGCGGGTTTGCGGGCCTCTCGGACGCAAATCCGCACTTCCCATGGCCTGGCCAGGAACCGCTCCTACCATTTCGACTGACTGGAGTAAGGACCGGATATTGCCCTCACATCGTTCGGACAAACAGTGCCGTCGGGGTGCCATTCACTATAGTTGCGACCACTCTTACCTCGTTGTCCTTTTGAGGTTGAAATTTGAATCCGTTCACGACACCGATGTCAGTTTCCGCCACAGTGTCAGAAGCAATCTTGAATGACTGGACCACCCCCGATTTGTTCTTGATGAAGAGTTGATGCTCTCGACCATCGAGTCTCACGACTGTTCCAAGGTTATTCGTGAACGGCCCGGAACCGAGGTTTCGCAATGCTACGGCGGTGCGCATGTCGCCATCGCCAAAATAAAAGACGATCACGTATGCCCCTTCGCCCTTGAAGGTGTCAACGGTGCTTGTGTCGGTGCGGAGTTTCTTATCGAAATCAATTTTCAGTTTGGGGTTGGTCAGATCTTTGAACAGGCCTTCGGAACCGTTGTCTGTGAAGATCGTGATCATCTTGCCTGGAGGGTCAACGGAACGCACTGTTCCTGTAAGGGCATGCACGACCTCTTGAGCCGTCGCTGCAATAGCGACTGACGAGATGCATCCGACGAGGATAAGAGTCTTCAGGGTATCTCTCACGGTAAGCCTCCACCCATGTTTTTCAGATTGCGGGCAGGCACAACCTGAAGGTTAAGTTCAGCTTTGACGCGGCTTTTGTGGCGGTCCAACGAATCCTCGTTGGACTGCCACGACTTGCGACAAGGTCGCGACTCAAAGCGTCGTAAAAAAAGGACTATGGAAACGTATCCCAGTCCTAGCGATCAAGTGCGAAGCCGGCGCGGCGATTCTGTTGCCAGCAAGCCTCTGTCGACTCGGTACAGAAGGGTCTCTCCTTTCCGTAACTGATAACACGAATGCGGCTGGCAGCAATCCCCGCGTCAATAAGAGCCTTCTTGGCTGAGTCGCCCCGGTTCTGGCCGAGTGCGAGATTGTATTCGTTGGAGCCACGCTCGTCGCAATAGCCGCCAATGAGAATCTTTACGTTTGGATGGCTTGCCAAATATGAAACGTCGTGCGAAATCGTGGCCTGTGCATCGCTGCGCAGATCATATTTGTCGTAATCGAAGAAGATGTCTTGCACATTGGCCTTGAATTCCTCTTCGGCACTCATCGTGTTTACGGGAGCTGCCGCTGCCGGAGGAGCGCTCACGGTTACGCGTACCGAGGCGTCGGCCGAGCCTCCTGTACCTTTGGCGACTAGATGATAGGTTGTCGATGTAGTTGGGGTCACAGTTTTCACGCCCGAGGTGGGCACGTCGCCCAACCCATCGATTGATACTGTGGATGCATCAGTTGTTTGCCAGGACAGCACAACCTGATCCCCGGCACTTAACTCAGTGGGAGCGGCGCTAATCTTCGCTGTTGGCGCAGGCGCGGCCACAGGAGGAGCGGTTACGGCTGGTGGTGGAGGCGTTTTCTTTTTGCAACCCGCAGTTGCAACCAAGACGACAAGCAGTACAACAGGAATCAGAATCCGATTACGTCGATCCAATGGATTTCTCCTTCAGTAAATACATGAGTTGTTTAGTGACATCCCATTTTTCGCAGCACCCTGAAACGGGTACCCACGATGCAGGCACACGCCGGCAGGCCGGGATCGCCCGGCCTAAGTTCCTTAGAAAATTCGGTGGTTGATAGTCGACACTTTCCTTTCATAGGTGGGAACGCTGTCTGTCGGTGCGTCCGTGTGCCTCAATCTGCACCACAAGAGAGACCTCAGCACTTTAAATATTGTGGAACAAGAGGTCGAGCGATAGGTGTTCCTTTTGGGACACGTGCGCCGGTTGCGGACAACGGAAACCGTGCCGCCAGGTGCGAGGCTGTGGAAGGGAATTTAGCGCTCAGAGAGATAGTGCTCGTCGGGAGCTAACCTCGCTGCCAATTCCAGCGTCACAATTATTTTGAGTTCCATTGAATTGCTGCTAGCTACTTGCACTTCATGGCACCCTGGAGGGGATGATGATATTTCCGCGATGTGCTGTACTTCTATCCGCCTTTACGATCTGCTCGATGAACTCGATCGCGCAAAGCTATGAGCCGTCAAACTCACAGAATCTCCAAGACTGCCTTCAGGGGTTTTCGGCCTGTAACATGAAACAAGTCGACGCGTCTGAGCAACAGGCGGTCGCACAGGCCATGCGCGACGAGAATTTCCAGGATTGTTACTCTGGCTTCTCCAACTGCAACGGTACGAATCTCACCGGGCCGGAGAGTTCTTTGGTTGCGCGCGCGGCCCGGACTCGAAATCTAAAGGACTGTCTCGAGGGGATCGAGGATTGCAACAAAGGTCAACTTAGCGAGTCCGAGCGACTGACAGTTGAACAAGCTGAGCGCATAAACAATTTAACGACTTGCCTTGACGGCGTTGGAGAGTGTGACGAAACCCAACTTGCGCCTTGGCAGAAGCAGGCCACTGCGGTTGCCAGACAAAACCGCAATCTCCAGAATTGTCTTGAAAGCACCGGCGACTGTGACCTGTCGCAGTTGAGCGCACAAGAACGAAGCGAGGTTACGCGCGCCACGGAGGTGCAGAACGCGCAAAATTGTGTTTCGGGTGTGGGTAACTGCGACCATACACTCCTCAAGCAGAAAGTAGCGGGGTCGAATCCTCCGACAAATGGCAAAGGAGTTTAAATGGACTCACCCAGAGGGCGATTGCAAGCTGAACGTTGTTTCTGCGCGATTAAGCAGCGCTGCATACCCCCGCGTACTCTACTTGGGACTGTCGGAAAGTATTTCTGTCTTTGACCCGCTGGTGGCAGGTGCGCCACCCGTCGAGGAACTTCCCTGTGGTGAAGACTGACTGGAAGATCCAGGCGCAGGGGCACCGCCGCCGGATTGCGGCGTTTGCTTAACGGCAGAAGGTGGGGGCGGTAGAGTAGACGGAGGCGCCGTCTTATCGGGGGCTGAAGCTGGCGCGGTGCCGCCGGTGATTGAGGGCTTGGATAGAGGCGGCGCAACCGCATCTTGCTTTGCAGCAGTGGGCCGTGCCAACGTACCAGATGAGGGGCTGCTTTGTGTACTAGTGGCCGGAGGATTGGAACTTGGTGCTGGGGTTTTTGGGGGAGCTGCAGAGACCGCACCGGCAGATGACGGCAGTCCCTGAGCAGGGAAAACCACAGAATTCACGATAGAAGGGTCGTCATGGAGCTTTACATAAAGCTGTCCACCGATAGGGTGCGGGACCGGCAGGACGTAGCCGGGAAAGCCCTCGGGAACCTGAGTCGGATGATCGAACTGGGGATCATTTGATACTGAATCTACCAGAAACAGCTTGGAACCAGTAAGCTTGCACGGCTGGTCCGGCGCGTCAGGACACTTCAGTTCGCGAAAAGCAGGCAGACGGATCAGAGTGGCAAGAGGTAGCCAGTCGCTCGCAACTCCACCCTCGATTACACGGAAGCGAAGCGGACCGGAGGCAGAGGAAGCGAACGCCTTGCCGGTATCGAGACTGGCCAGAGCGACCTGGGAATCTTCAAAGGTCAAACCGTTCGCGGGCGTGAGGGTGGTCACATAAGCACCGTGGACGGTGGACACTTCAACCTTCTCCGCACCGGAGAAGGCTGCCGGAACCTGGGCATGGATCGAGAATGTCAACTGCGCATTTTGCGGAAGTTCGTCCTGGTCGGCAAGCAGGATGTCACTGGTGGAGTCAGATGTGGAAGGTTGAACACTCTTTCCGAGCAGAGTGACCCTGGGACGCGGAGGCTCGACCGTAGTTGCGAGGCTGAGGACGCGACCATCTTTGAGAGCGACCTTGGCAATCGAGCTGTCTCCCACCTTCAGCTCTCCTGCGGCTTTGCCATCGGCAGTAACCAGCGGCAGTTCATCAGCGTCATCTGACGAGGGCGGCGTACCTGGTTTGAAACTGACGCCGTTCAGCGTGAGAACTACTACTTCGTCAAGGTGGCTGCCCTTGAGCACGCCAGAAGAATCACCGGCATGGAACGAAAAACTTTCGAGATGACCGGCTTGAGCAAACGCTTGCAATGGGATCGTGTCCGGCTCCTTGCTTCCATATTCCTTCACCAGCAGCTTCAGGGCGCCAGGCTTTACCTTCTTGAGAGGCACGGTGACCGCCACCTGGTTTGGTCCGGTCGGTTTCCAGTCTGCTTTTACGGTTTCCCCCGTGGGCTTCTGAAGCAGAATGCTGTCAACACAGGCTGCGTTCTCCGTTTCGATATGCACGGTGTCATCCCGGCCTGCGATCAAAGATTGCTGGTCGTCGTCGACCAGTTGCCAATGCTGGGGGTGGGTATTTTCCAGCCGGAATTCTGGACCGTTATACAGTTCAAAGCCCCAGTAGCCATGAAGAGAGCCGTCCAGAACATCGCCGAAATTGGTGGGGCTTAGTCCCGCAGTATTCGCAACAAAGCCGCCCTTTTCCGCATCGGCAGTTACCGGCAAATCGACGAACTTGCCATTTTTCCCTTTCAGACGAAGCACCATGTCGTGGGCATAGCCCGTCGAAAACACGAGCGGAGCTCCCTCGGCGGGTAGCACCAGTTCCGTCTTTTCCGCGCAGTACACATCTTTCGGATTGACGGGACGGAGAGGTGGCAACTGCGGCGGTTCGACTGCCGGAAGCGCGACCACGAGAACCGATTTGGGGTTATGAAACGAGGGAGGCGTATTCAGTTCGAGTGACAGCTGATCCCCCTCTTCTGTCGCGAGTGCAGGAATGTATTGATATTGAGCCGTATGGAAGGAATCCATGATGCGCGCAATATCAACGACTGACGCAACATAGGGGCTGTAATAGCCAAAGCTGGCGGCCGGGGAGGTGCTCAACTGTTGAACCAGATCGGCTGGAGCGCCTGCGGTGAGAGCCTCGACGATCGAAGTGCTATGCCCGTCATTGAGCACGAGCGAATCCTGACCTTGCATCAGGCAGGGAGCTTGCAACTCGGGTATTTTCTGCAGGCAATCGGAATCGAACTTGATGGAGAGGCTGCGGGCGAGTAGTGGCGATGCCGTTTTCAGATGATCGGCGCCGGTCTGACTGATCCTCTGGATGGCGGCAAGGTAGACCTTGAGTCTGGAGCGGTCAAGAGTGGCCTGATTCAAATCCTGAGATGCACGCACAAAGGCGCCAGGCCGACCACGAACAGCGCCGACAAGCGTCTTGAAGTCTCCACCGGTTTCTGGGGCGAGGAAGACCAGTACCTGCCGCGCATTCTTTGGGACCGTGATCTTCAGCCCTTCGCTGCCTTTATGATTCCATGTCTCCGACGAGAAGAACCAGTCTTCCGGAGGCGGGTTTGTCGCGCCACGCAGAAAGGCCGCCACAAGAAGATAATGCACGGACTGCCCTGGGGGGAGATCTGCTTTGATCGACACTTGATCGCCAGTCGAAAGATTGGCTACCTCGGAGATCGGCAGGGACTTCCCTGCATGAATCACTTTGACTTCCAGCGTGGGCCCTGCCAGATCGAACGGTGCAGGATCAGCGAATACCAGGCCAGGTACAAAGAGGAGAAGAAGAAGGCAGGAAACGCGCAAAAGCGAAGCCATAACAAGAGTCTAACGCTGCGCGTTGTGGCGGGACAAACCTGCTTGTCCGATTCGATACCTCCATTTACTCCCGCGGCGACTTAATCTTAGAATGTCATGGTATCTGACGCGTGAGGGTCCCGGTATCCCACGCCTCAAACGTTAAAGACAATGCCACCGTGCGAGCTGCGAGTCACCTCTTGAATCCTCGATTCGCGCCGTCGCTGTCTTTCGCTTGCCGCGCTGCGAAACAACTCCAACCTAACTCCTAACTCCAGCCAATCTCATCCGGTTCAGTGCGACTCTCTCAACCCTTCAGTCTTCTTGGCGATCCTCAAAGAACGCAGCATGTCCGATTGCCCTTTCAACCCGAGGCGAAAAAACCGTGTCAGTTTCGACAAGAACCTCTTGAAGAACGCTCTCAATCGTATCGACAGCATCTCGAACCGGGTCCGTCACGTGCCGGTTGGTGGCGTACACAACACATTCAATTGCTTGCAGCGAGTTGCGGATTCTGTCGTTCATCCACTTGATTCTCTCGAACCGGCGCAGATTCTCGATCTTTTTTTCCCGCTGTCCGAATTGCCACTGATAGACGAACCCAAAAGTCAAAGCGGATGCCAGAGCGCTTCCGATCAGGCGGAGTGGACCGTTCTTGTGCAACCAGTCGTCATACACGAACCATTGGAGGGCGACGGCAACCAAGAATATGGCAAGCCCTGAGATGATTGAAGAAAAGTAGATCATCGCGACGGAAGGAATTTGAGATGCAAGGCGAGGTTCAGCTTCGGTTTTCATCGAGGTATCCCGGAAGCCCAACAGAGGCTTAGTGCTAAACGCAAAACCTGTGCAAACGGGCCCTCACCCGCAGCAACCGACCATATGTCGGCAACCGGTGCCCAGCCCTGGCGTAAGCAACCTGAAGTGTATTGCCGAACCGCCTTGCATTTGTGTCGGGGTCTTATAGAGCGCAATGAGCCTATTGAACGAGGCGATTGTTCCTCCCAACATGGTCAACTTACACGCGCGTCTCTACACGAGACACCAAGAAGTATCGGTTGCCCTTTAAAGAGAACATCAATTACAGTTCTCGCCGGAATGCTTGGGGTTGAGTCCATTTGGCATTATAGCCGCCATCTCGCAACTGCTGTTGTGCGCTAAGGTGGGTGCATTCTTCCCCTTCGGCCGACTATGCAAACGAAGCATATTAGACCCACAAAGGGCATCGCAATCAGGACCCAAAAGGAAGCATCCATGTTTATCCCTCCTCACGGGATGAAGAATCAATGAGGCAGAGTGACCCGCCCACCAGATGTGACATCGATACGAGCGTTTCCCATCTTTCCACCTTCATCGACTGAAGCTAGGCAGCTCTAAGCACGCTCCCTGAATCAATGCACGCCAACAGATCGTTCCAGAATCTCCCAAGTCATGCGATCTCTTCTCCGTAATTGAGGCATTGAACGTTCGTGAAAAGACCGTGGTTGAGGTCGATGCTTATTTCTCACTGGAGAGAAACAAGCTACCGCACGCCCGAATGCAGCAAATCTTAATCCAATGACACCAGAAAACACTCGGCACAGTAAATATTGTGGATCAAGAGATTCCGCAACCGGTGTTCCTTTCGGGACATGACCGGTCTCTTCCGCCGAACTGTCGTGATGGCCGGAGATTGGGTGGGTTCTCTATAATGAACGAACTCGCGTGTTTCCGCGGCCTTATGGGGCGAGACATCTCTGAGGTTGGACACACCGTCAATGGCAAGAGACAGTGAGACTCGGTTTGACGTTGACGAATTTCTAGCAAACGCGGGGCCTGGGCGAAAGATCGTCCAGTTGAAAAGGGCGGAGGCGTTCTTTTCCCAGGGAGATCCGGCCGATTGTGTCTTCTACCTCCAGAAGGGTCGGGCCAAGATCTCGATCGCGTCCGCAACCGGCAAGGAAGCAACAATTCGACTAGTCTCTGCCGGTGACTTTTTCGGAGAGAAGGCAATGGCAGCCGATCCTGGACTTCGTCTGACCTCGGCAACTGCAATGACGGCATGCACCGCCCTAAGGATATTGAGACCGGAGTTTCTTCGTGTCATGCGGGAGGAGCAGTCCTTTTCTTATTTGTTTTCGTCGTTTCTGCTCGCGTGCAGTTTGAAAACCCAGGCCGACCTGGTGGATCAACTCTTTAATCGAGCCGAAAAACGGTTGGCGCGAGTCCTGCTGCTTTTGGCGGAGTATAGCCAACCCGGGGAGGAGAGCACGCTGATTCAGCCGATCTCGCAGGAGGCGCTGGCGAATATGATCGGGAGCACGCGACCTCGCGTGAACGCTTTCATGAGTCGCTTTCGCAAGCTCGGATTCATCGAATACAACACACGTATCCGCGTTCATAAGTCATTGCTGAATGTGTTCCTGCGCGATTAAGAGGGCCAGTAACAGATCAAGCACTTCTTTTGGAATCGAAGCCATCATTTTCGCTCGTCACTGGCCTTGGCGTTGTCTATCGTCGCCATGACTTGCTCAATTGTTGCGGGGTGCTCATCGGTGCTGACGTGCGTACGGGATTTAACGAGTTTTGGAAAGTGAAGAATGTCGTGAGTCAATTGTGGAGGATCAAAACTGCGGCTTAGATCGGGCTTAGATCGAGACTTCTACGGCATAGAAGTTGCACGCATCGTGAAAATCGCAGCAGGAGGAACCCAATGATTTCCCACCGTGTAACGAGGCGTCCGGAGAAGTTGGCAACCCTTGTCGCAGGGCTCAAGCATCGCTGGATGGTCCCGTTCAGAGCTTTTGAATGGTTTTGGGAGTGGGTCGCTTACGGGCTCAGCCACTGGAGCTTCCTCGAAGTCCTCGAGTATCTCGGAAGCTTCTCGGTGCTAATTGGAGTCATTTTCTACTTCAGCGAGTCGGGTGACCGTATCAAGCAGCGTCACTACCAAGCATGGCAGGTTATTAACACCGCGCAGGGCAAGGGCGGCAGCGGCGGACGCATAGAAGCTCTGCAGGAGTTGAACGAAGACAAGATTCAGCTCGTCGGTGTCGATGTTTCCACGGCGTTCCTTCAGGGTATTCATCTTGAGCACGCCAATCTGTTGCGTGCCGACCTGAGCGCCGCCGACCTGCGCGAAAGCGATTTTCGCTTTGCGGACCTCACCTTCGCGGATCTGCACGCAGCCAATTTTCGGGGCAGTCGTCTTGAAAACGCCTCTTTCTTGAACGCCAATTTAAAAGACGCGGATCTAGTCGGAGTAAATCTGGCTGGAGCGAATCTCGACGGCGTCGACCTCACCGCAACGGACTTGCGTTCAGCCAATTTGAAAGATGTTCGGTGGAAGCAGATTCGCAGCATCAAAACGGCTAACATCGAAGGCGTAAAGAACGCGCCGGATGGCTTCATCCAATGGGCTCAACAAAATGGCGCTACCGATTCTCCGTCCGCGGACGAGTAGACGTGAGGTGAACCCCTTCCGTGAGACAGATTGGGATTTGACAGTTCGCCGTTGGTTGAAGATTTGTATTCATTTTGTTGGTTGTTTGGCAGACTGGAG
>Ga0209004_1000034_pt1 | contig 36806 bp, 24 predicted proteins | sample TexAe_RefH0_M1_FD_187948 | JGI IMG/M metagenome (GOLD analysis project Ga0209004, IMG submission 187948) | Forest soil microbial communities from Davy Crockett National Forest, Groveton, Texas, USA - Texas A ecozone_RefH0_M1 (SPAdes) (version 2) | ecosystem: Environmental > Terrestrial > Soil >... | reverse complement strand
GATCTTCCTCAAACTCGCCATGGAAGAGCTGCAAAACGCCGGATTCCGCATCGTCAATGTCGACACCACCCTCATCATGAACGCGCCGAAGATCGCTCCCATCGCCGGAGACATGCGCTCGTCCGTTGCCGACCTCCTGGGGATTGAGATGGAGCAGGTAAGCATCAAGGCCAAGACTCCTGAGGGGCTGGGCCTGGACCACGTTGCCCAATGCCATGCAGTGGTTCTGGTGGAGCGGTCGATCGAACCGGATGAACTGAAGAGCATGAGTGCGGTCATTGAAAGCCAAAAGCAACTGGAAGACGTGGTGGATGACCTGCTGGCGTCGGTTCACGGAGTGCCGAAAAAGCGGCCCATCAACCCTGTCTACGATACGGAAGACATCACATAAGAACCACCGGCTGCAGGCGGCTGTAGCAAAATATTGCCAGCAATAATTTGAATGGCTCAATTTGTGTTGCCGGAACGCGGCTCAAACGCGTATTCTCCCGGCATACGATCGGGCCGAAGACTGAACGACCTCGACGGGGCGAGGCCACTTCCCAGATGCGCAAGCTGCGGTTATCGATAACAACCAAGAAGATATCCATGCTCGTCGCGGCCATTTGCCTTGGCTCGATGTTCAATGCTGTGCGCGCGGAATCCCCCGCACCGATTCAAAGCAACACGCCAACGGCAAGCTCGGCAGCCGCACCAATCTCGCACTGGGCGGAACAAGTAATCCTTGGATCTTCGACAGTGGAACTGACCGGTCCGTGGAAGTTCCATAAGGGCGACAACCTCAACTGGGCGCAACCGGACTTCAACGACGCCGGCTGGGCCGCCATGGACCTTACCCCGCCGCCAGGCTCCTATGACCCTTTTCTGGGGACCAGCGGATTCGTGCCGGGTTGGACCGTGCTTGGCGATCCGGGGTATTCGGGATACGCGTGGTACCGCCTCAAAGCCAATGTTCAATACGATCCTGGGCTGTCCGAAGGCGGGCTCGAAATCAAGATGCCCGAAGACGTCGATGACGCCTACCAGGTCTACGTAAACGGTGACCTGATCGGAAGTCTGGGGCATTTTACGGAGCGCGGCGTGACGACTTATCTCACTCTGCCGCGATCCTTCGCCCTGCCCAAGGGAATCAAAAGCGGGCAAGTCACATTTGCGATTCGCGTGTGGATGGACGCCGCAACGCCGCTGACCAATCCGGATACCGGCGGTTTGCACGCCCCACCGGTGCTGGGGCAGGCTGGACCGATCGAACGCATGCTTCATATGGATTGGGATGCAGTCAATCATTCCCAGTTGAGCAGGTTCCTCGAGCTTGCCGTCCTTCTGCTGGCCATCACCGTGACGGTGGTTCTCTTCTGGCTCGATCGCAAAGAGAAGGCGTACTTGTGGCTGTGCCTGGCTTGCGTAGGAGTAGTTCTGCAAACCGTCGCCGTCCTGATTGGAAACTATACCGCGCTGATTCCGGCATCGTTCTTTTTCCTGCTGACGGATGCCGTGCTGGTTCCTACAGTGATTGCCCTTTGGATCGTCTTCTGGGCCTACTGGTTCCGGATGGGGCGCATGGATCGCCTGCACAAGATGGTGTGGGGATTCGCTTCTGTGCTGGCACTGACAACGGTCATGATGCGTGCGCCGCTCTATGGCCACCTTATTCCGGTTCACGCTTTGGTTTTCCTGGCGCCTGTCGCGATGCTTTTAAAGCTTCTGCTGGGTGGCTTGTTGCTCTGGGTAGCGTGGGAAGGCATGCGCAAGGACCACACCGGGGCATGGCTCGCGTTGCCTGCCGTAGGATTGATAGTAGTTTCGCTCTACCAGCAGGAGCTGATCGTTCTGCATGTGCCCCTGAGCTTCTTCCCGTTCGGCATGGCAGTGGGCATCAGCCAGATCGCGGTAGTAGTTTCTCTGAACATCATCACCATACTGCTGATGCGGCGCTTCCTGCAGTCGCTTCGCCTGCGCCAGCAGTGGGAAGCGGAGATCGACCAGGCGCGCCAGATTCAGCAGTTGCTCATCCCCGAGGCGATTCCGACGATTCCCGGCTATGTGCTTGAGACCGAGTACAAGCCGGCGCAGCAGGTGGGCGGCGACTTCTTCCAGATCCTGCCCGATGGACACGGCGGCGTGCTGATTCTCCTCGGCGATGTGACCGGCAAAGGTTTGCAGGCCGGCATGCAGGTGGCGTTGATTGTGGGCGCTATCCGCACCATCGTAGAGACAAGCTATGAGCCGCACGTCGTACTCGAGGCTCTGAACCGCAGGTTGTGTGGCCGCGGCCAGTCGTACGCCACGTGCGTGGCTATGCACATCGCAGCCGAAGGCAAAACCACCATCGCCAACGCGGGACACCTGGCGCCCTATCTGAACGGCAAAGAACTCGCCATGACCGGCAACCTGCCGCTCGGATTGAATGACTCAATTACCTTCGACCAGGTAACCATGCAGTTGAAGCAGAAAGACCGCCTGCTGGTGATCACTGATGGCGTCATCGAAGCCAAGAACGCGAAGAACGAGCTCTTCGGATTTAACCGCGCACGCTCCATCAGCCACCTGCCCGCGGCGTTCATCGTAAAGGCTGCGGAGATTTTCGGACAGGAAGACGACATCACCGTGGTCTCGATTTCGCGGCAGGCGCAGGAAAAGGAAGGCGAGGTCTCCGCGACCCCGCCAATGAAGTCGGAAGTAGCGTAAAAGACTCCAACCATTTGCGAAAGCACTTGTCATCCCGACCGACCCTGATCGCAGTGAAGGGGAGGGATCTGCCCTGAAAATCCTACGGGAAGCGGCACCTGGGAGGGAGCAGCAGCCTTCAGGCTACTGAAATCATGCGCAGTGCACTATTCGGCCTTTAGCCCGGACTGACATTTTTATGTTCCTGGGTGTCGCTGCACGACATGTATGACTGCCCTGAAAATTCAGTGATCACTCGCGGGAGCGGACCACTGAGTTCCCGGAGGGAACGCGGGAAAATAGCCCAGGGTGGAGCGCAGCGGAACCCTGGGATAACGAACGACATGAGCGCCAGTCCCGGAGGGACGTTCGAAACCAGCTGCATTTCCGTGGTCGTTGGGTGGCTCAACGTGCCATGTATGACTGCGGCTGCTTTTGGCGAGATCCGCAACTCGAATCTCCCCCAATTTACGAATGTGCGGTTATCCCTCCAAACCGGCCGCTGACGTGTGATTTGCGTTACAACAAGGGAACAATAGCAAAAACTGATTGCGAAAATACGTGATTCGACGTAGCTTGGCTCAGAGTCCGATTTCATCCTTGGAGTGCTTATATGCATATGCTTGCGCTTCTGCTTCAAGATCAGCCCAGTCCGGAACAGGCCATGAAGATCATGATGGCAATCATTCCGCTGTTTGGCATCTTCATGATCGTCATGCTGGCCGTGGTCATCATCCCCTGCTGGTTCATATGCAAGAAGGCCGGCTTCTCGCCCTGGTTGTCGCTGATCAACGTGATTCCGATTGGGAACCTGGTCCTGCTGTACGTGTTGGCGTTTGCCGAATGGAAGGTCGTGCCAGTCCCGCAGGCAGCCTATCCGCCTCCGTATCCGCCACCACCACAGCCACCCTATCCGCCCGCGTGAGACGACAGACGAGCGCTCGACAGCGCCAATCTATGTTGTCGCTATCGGATCGGCCGGGAACGACGACACGTCACTAAGGGAAATCTTTCGACAGATGTATGATGGTCGGCAATTCGACCCGCACTGTTGGAGAGACTTATGGGCGACTTACTGCAACCGTGGCACATTCTTGTGCTCTTCTTCGTCTTTCTCCTCCCAATTGTCCTCATTGGGCTGATTCCCTTCTGGTTCATCTGCAAGAAGGCCGGATTCTCGCCTTGGCTTACACTTTTGAACCTCGTTCCTTTTGGTCTTGGTACGCTGGTTCTGGTTTACCTGCTGGCCTTCGCAGATTGGAAGACAATACCGCCGACGATGGCTGCTTATCCGCCACCGCCTCAGCTCCCATACCCGCCCCAGGCGTGAGACAGCTCACCTGATTCTTCCGGGATTGAATGCTAGCATCGTGAATGGAAAGTAATCGATACGATGCCTGATTCAACTCCCTCAATAGCTGAGAATATTCGCGTCCGATTTGCCCCTTCGCCCACCGGCTTTCTCCATGTCGGCAGCGCGCGTACCTTCATCTTCAATTGGCTCTATGCCCGCCACAAGCACGGAACAATGGTGTTGCGGCTCGACGACACCGATGTCGAGCGCAATACCGACGCCAGCGTCCAGTCCATCTTCGAGGGACTGCGCTGGCTGGGTCTGAGCTGGGACGAAGAGTACAAGCAATCCGAACGCCTTACCCTGCACCGCCAGAAGGCCGAAGCGATCTTCGCAAGGGGCCTGGCATATCGCGACTTCACCCCGGCGCACGCTGCCGAGGGTGAGACGTCGTCTGCGCAGGGAGCTTGGCTCTTCAATCCTGGCATGCGCGAGATGTCGCGCGAAGAAAGCGACCGCCGCGCCGCTGCAGGCGAGAAATTCGCACTCCGCTATCGCGTGCCCCGCGGCGACGGCCGAACCCTTCACTTTAAAGATGGCGTCTACGGCGACCAGTCGAAACTGGCCGACGAGGTCGAAGACTTCGCCCTGCTGCGTTCCGATGGCATGCCCACATACCACCTCGCTTCCTGCGTCGACGACGCCGACCTTCGCATCAGCCACATCATCCGCGGGCAGGATCACCTCACCAACACCTTCAAGCACCTCCTGATCTTCGAGGGCCTCGGTGCAGAGCCTCCCCAATTCGCACATCTTCCCCTGCTCGTGGCACCGGACGGCACCAAGCTCTCCAAGCGCAAGCACGGCCCCGTCGTCAGCGTCACCACCTATCGCGATGCCGGATTCCTCCCCGACGCATTCATCAACTTTCTCTGCCTCCTGGGTTGGTCGCCGAAAGACGACCGCGAGTTCCTTACCCTCGAAGAACTCACCGCCGCCTTCACACTCGAAAATGTCAACCGTTCCAACGCGGTCGTCAACTTTACTGACGAAGATCCCTTCGACGCCAAGGCAGTACATCTCAATGGAGAGCACATCCGCGCGCTCGGCGTTGATCACCTCAGTGAAAAACTCCTGCCGTTCTTCGAGCAGGCTGGCTTTCATGCCACACCGGAAAAACTTCTCGCCGTCACTCCGCTCATTCGCGAACGCATCAAGTTGCTGAAAGACGCCGTCTCCGCCGCCGACTTCTTCTTCGTCTCGCAGCTCCCGCCCTACGACCCCGCCGAGCTGATCCCCCCAAAGGGAGGCGATGCCGCCATGGCCCGTCGCGTCCTTCAAACCGCGCTCGAGATCCTGCCCACAACTCCGTTCGATCACGATTCGCTCGACCACGCGCTTCGACAAGCCGCCACTTCGCTCGGCCTTAAGGCCGGCCCCATGTTCCAGCCCATCCGCGTAGCAGTCTGTGGCCGCAAGAATGCGCCGCCGCTTTTTGAAACCATGGTCGTACTCGGCCGCGACGTCTGCCTCGTCCGTATACAGCAGGCCGAAGCTAAGCTCGCATTGCTCGTGCCGTGAGAGCCTTGTAACAGGGCACAACTCGGGGCAAATCTGGGTCGCGTGCCGCAACTGCCCAAAAATGATCAACGGGGCTTTAGCCTCCGCGGGATGTTTCAAACTGAAGGACTCGCAATGACCAACGCAAATCCGGAAACGCAGGAAATTCGCACCGTCTCCAACTTCCTTCGCGATCAGATCGCCGAAGATGTGCGCACCAGGAAATACGGCGACGCCGTCGTTCAGACCCGCTTTCCTCCCGAGCCCAACGGCTATCTCCACATCGGCCACGCCAAGGCCATCTGCCTCGACTTTGGCCTCGCCGACGAGTTCGGCGGCAAAACCAACCTGCGCTTCGACGACACCAATCCTGAAAAAGAAGAGCAGGAATATGTCGACTCCATCCAGAAAGACGTCCGCTGGCTCGGCTTCGATTGGGAGCGCCTCTGCTACGCCTCCGACTACTTCGGCCAGCTCTACGAGTGGGCTCTCAAGCTCATCAAGGACGGCAAGGCCTACGTCGATGACCTCACGGCCGACGAGATTCGCCAGCACCGCGGCACACTGACAGAGCCCGGCAAGGACAGCCCCTATCGCACCCGTTCCGTCGAAGAAAATCTTGATCTCTTCACGCGCATGAAGTCCGGCGAGTTCCCCGACGGCAGCCGCGTTCTCCGCGCCAAGATCGACATGGCCTCGCCCAACCTCAACATGCGCGACCCGGTCATGTATCGCATCCTGCACGCCACGCACCACCGCACCGGCGACACGTGGTGCATCTACCCCATGTACGACTACGCCCACGGCCAGTCAGATTCAATTGAGCGCGTCACCCACTCCATGTGCACCCTCGAGTTCACCGATCACCAGCCCCTTTATCGCTGGTACATCGAGAACCTCGGCATCTTCCCCTCGCAGCAGATCGAATTCGACCGCCTCAACCTCACCTACACCCTGCTCAGCAAGCGCAAGTTTCTCCAGCTCGTGCAGGAAAAGCGTGTCCGCGGCTGGGACGATCCGCGCATGCCCACGCTCTCCGGCATTCGCCGCCGCGGCTTTACCCCGGAAGCCATCCGCACCTTCTGCGCTTCCATCGGCGCCACCCGCACCAACGGCACAACCGATATTGAAATGCTGGAACACTTCCAGCGCGACGACCTGAACCGCCGCGCATCTCGCGCCATGGTCGTCCTGCGTCCGCTCAAGTTGGTCATCGATAACTATCCTGCCGATCAAGAGGAGTTCGTTGAGGTAGCCAACAACCCCGAAGACCCCACTGCCGGAACCCGCAAGGTGCCCTTCTCCCGCGAGATTTTTATTGAGCAGGATGACTTCCGCGAGGTTCCCCCACCCAAGTACTATCGCCTCTCGCCCGGTAAAGAAGTCCGCCTCCGCAACGCTTACTTCATCACCGCGCAGAACGTGGTGAAAGATGCGGCCGGCAGCATTGTTGAGGTGCACTGCACGTACGATCCGGCCAGCCGCGGCGGAAATTCTCCCGATGGCCGCAAGGTCAAGTCCACCATGCACTGGGTCTCGGCCGCCCACGCCATCTCGGCCGAAATTCGCCTATACGACAAGCTCTTCACCAAGGCCAATCCCGGCGACGTCGAAGAAGGACAGAGCGTCCTCGACAATCTCAACCCCAACTCCCTCGAGATCCTCACCACCGCAAAGCTGGAGCCCTCCCTTGCCAACGCCAAACTTGAGGACCGTTTCCAGTTCGAGCGCGTCGGCTACTTCTGCCTCGACCCCGATTCCACTCCCGGCAATCTGGTGTTCAACCGCACCCTCCCGCTCAAAGATTCGTGGGCGAAGATCGAGAAAAAAGCGGGAGCGTAGCCAATTGCAGTGAGGCAGACCTTGCCACCCGATTGTCTTTATCGGAGGGAGCAGGGGGCTTCAGCCCCCTGAATAAAGTGCCCCCTGTGTGTCTGGCCGGGTGCCCCAGGTCTCGTTTCTGAGACCTGGGAGGACTCCCCAATTCCCACAACTTCCCGTCGGGCGCAAAAACGGTTCGGATCGCAATACCCGGCGAGAACTTCGCGATGTCAAGCCCGCTTTTCTTACATCTGCCGCTAAACATCTGATTTCAAACGAAAGATTCTGCCCGAGATTTTGCAGTCAATTACGGGCATGAGGCGCACAATGAGATTGAATAAGATCTTGATCCCAAAGCCACTTTGTTCGCCGGCATTCTTGATAAATTCGCCGTCTGTGAAACTGTGAGCTTCGGTCCTGGAAATCTCACACTGAGCGCCGTTTTTGTCGCCCGTAAACCCTTTCCTGAGAGGACTCTGCAAATAACCTCAATATACAGAGGACTTTGCGGCGATGTGTCATCTGTAAGCTTCTTAAAATGAGGACTTTCCACCCAGGGTCCGGTAAAAAATATTCAACCACATGCAACCATTCAGTTGCATATTGGGTCATGGCGAATCTTGGTGGTTTCATCCGCGACCTGGCTACCTGCCAACCACGTCGATCGGCACAGTAATGGTCTTCGGCGGCATGCATGCATTCTGGTCGCAGGCCTGATAGTGGAGATTGGCTTCCACAAGATGGTCGCCAGGGGTGGCAACGATGCGCGCCTGGATCGTGAACTCGCCGGAATAAACCAGGAGCTTTTCGCTGGGATCGACCGGAAGCGTGTAGTCGTCGCCGGCCGGATACGTAGCGCTCGCGAGGCGCACACCAGAAGATTCGGGAATCGAAAAGACTGTTGGAATCAGGTACTGCTCACGCGGCGTGTGCGAGTTGATATGCAGGTTCTGCTGAATGCGAAAGTGTAGCGTTACTGCGCTCGACTTGCCCGCGGGAACGGTGACCTGCTCAGGATAGAGATATTCGACCGCTTCGGCTTTGTGAGTCGACCTGTGCGGAGACTCCGAGAGCGAATCCTGCGCTTGCATTGCAGAACAGGCGAAGCCAATCATCATGCAGATCGCGGCACCGTTGAGCCACCTCTTGGCGAATTTCAATTCCAAGCTCCTCTAGCTGCCCAACGTCTTCTTGATGTTGGCTTCCATGTCGTCCTTCGATGTAATGCCAAGTTGCACGGCAACCACTTTGCCGTCGGGATTGACATAGACCGACGTGGGCATGGCGTCGAGTCCGCCATACGTCCCGGCGAGGCTGTCGCCGTTGATGAGCACCGGATATTGCATGTGCTCTTCCTTCACGAATCTAGCGATGGCAGCCTTGTCGCGCGCCCACCCTTCCTTGTCGCCCGGTTGCAGGTCGTCGCCTTCGGTGGAGATGCCCACGATTTCAAACCCCTTTGCGGCGTATTCGTTCTGCAGTTCAACCAGCCAGGGCGTCTCGATCTTGCAGGGACCGCACCACGTTGCCCAGAAGTTGATGAGCAGCGGCTTGCCCTTGAAACTGGAAAGCGGAACGGTCTTTCCGCCCAGGTCTTCGAGAACGAAGTCGGGAGCCGGCCTGCCGACCAGGGAAGTCTGGCTCTGCGGAACATCGCCTGGTGTTGAAGGAATGAGTTCGGCGTGACTGGCGGAGGCGAGTGCGCGCTCGGCCGCCTGTTTGCGATACTCCCAGTTAGCCCAGCCCGCCCAGGCGAAAGTGGCCAGGATGAGCAATGTGACGCCAATAACGATGGTGTTGCGTTTCACGGGGAAACAACCTCTTTGCTTCTATTGTACGAGGAGCGCGATGGACAGTGCACAGTGATCAGTGCACAGTGGACAGTGGACAGTGATCAACCGTAGGGGAATGTAGCAAAGTTTGTTACTCCCCACTCCCTACTCCCTGGTCATGCCCCCGGTTCCGGCCTCTGTGCACTGTCCACTGTTCACTGTTCACTGTTCACTATCCACTGTTCACTATCCGCGAGTGATACCGGGGTCCCCAGCGACAGGTCTTCGTCGCTGGGGTGGCCTGTTACCATCAGAAACCGATGAATCGCAACAACGAGAAGGACTGCCTGAAGCCGTCGGAGTTGGTGCGCACCGAGGCTGCGGCCCTCGAAGCACTTGCGGCGCGGCTGGATGGCGCAATGGCAGCGGACTTCGATCGTGCAGTGGAGTTGATTTTGCGCTGCGGCGAGGGCAACGGCCGCGTGGTGGTTACAGGGATGGGCAAGAGCGGCATCATTGCGCAGAAGATTGCAGCAACGCTCAGTTCCACAGGATCGCCTGCGCTGTTTCTGCATCCGGCCGAAGCGGTGCACGGCGACCTCGGCGTGCTGATGCCCGGCGACGTAGTCATTGCCCTCTCGGCGAGCGGCGAGACGGATGAGATTCTGCGTCTGCTCGCCACGCTCAAACGCAAGGGCGACGCGCTGGTGAGCTTCTGCTGCAATCTGAAGTCGACGCTGGCCGAAGCGAGCGATGTGGTGCTCGATTGCAGCGTGGATCGCGAGGCCTGCGGGCTGAACCTGGCGCCCACTGCGAGCACAACGGCGATGCTGGCGCTGGGCGACGCGCTGGCAGTCGCAGTGAGCCTTCGCAAGGGCTTCAAGGCAGAGGATTTTGCGGAGCTGCATCCCGGCGGCAAGCTCGGAAAGCAGCTCGCCAAGGTCCGCGACTTGATGCACGCGGGCGACGATGTGCCTGTTGTTGCGCCATCTACGGCGATGGCAGACGTGATCTACGAAATGTCGTCGAAGAAGTTGGGCATGACAACAGTGCAGGAAGAAGGCAAGCTGCGCGGCGTGATCAGCGATGGCGATCTGCGGCGTCTGCTGGAGCGCGAAGGCGGCGCGGCTCTTAGCAAGTCGGCGGGCGAGGCCATGAATGCCAAGCCACGAACGATTTCAGCAGAGGAGTTGGCGGCGAAGGCACTGGCGATTCTCGAGGAGCGTAAAATTACGTCGCTCGTCGTTGTCGATGCAGAAGGCAAAGTCGAAGGTGTCGTGCATCTGCATGATTTGTGGGGCGTGGAGCTGATCTAAAAGTCAGTTCATCATTTGTAGTTGTTAGGCTGAAGTCGCCGCATCGTAACTATCCTTGACCTGGATTTGGCTCTCTTTCCAATCCTGCAAGTCGAATGAACAAGACTGCTCTCATCACCGGCGCTTCAAGCGGTTTCGGCCTGCTGACCTCTGTCACGCTCGCAAGGCGCGGGTGGCATGTGCTTGCCACCATGCGTGATCTGAACCGGCGCATGAAGCTGGAGACAGCTGCGCGGAATGCGGGAGTCGTGGAGCAGATCGAGTTTCGCGTCCTGGACGTCACCAACGCAGAGCAGATCGCTGCGATTGCTAGCCTGGTTGAGAAGCGCGGTGAGCCGCTGCACGCGCTCGTCAATAATGCCGGCTTTGCGGTGCCGGGGTTTGCGGAAGACGTGACCGACGCGGAGCTGCGCGATCAGTTCGAAGCGAACTTCTTTGGCGCAGCCGCAGTGACGCGGGCGATTCTGCCGCAGATGCGTCGCCAGGGGTTTGGGCACGTCGTGATGGTGTCGTCGATCTCGGGGCGAATTGGCTTTCCGTGCGTGAGCAGCTACGCGGCTTCGAAGTTTGCGCTTGAGGGCTGGACGGAGACGCTGCGCTACGAGATGAAGGCAATGGGTATTCAGGTAGTGCTTGTAGAACCCGGCCCGTTTGAGACGGACATCTGGACGCGCAATGCGAAACTGACGGCCGAACTTCAGAACCCAAACTCAGCGAATGCTTCACGGGTGAAGCGATGGCGCAGTCAGTTGCAGCAAAACGCGAAACACCGCGCCGATCCTCAGATAGTGGCGAATATGATTGTGCGGGTGCTGGATATTCCGCGACCGAGACTGCGCTACGCGGTCGGCAAGAATGCAAGGATGGCCCTGGTGTTGCAACGCCTGCTGCCGCACCGTGTCTTCGAGAGAATCATCGTGAAGTCGGCCGGGATCGATGCGTAATCTGGCTGGGTTCTCATTCCAGTTGAAACCAGCTCTTTAGACGGTCATCCATATCCTTCCATAGAACTACTGTTTGTGGGCAGATTGGTTTGTGGAAGGGCTCCAACCTGAAATCGAGAAGGGAGATCCGCCTGACGGCATCTTTGTTGAGCCCGAAGACTATGATGCGGTGAATCTTCTGACGAAAGACCTCGCCTTCCCTCACCTGCGTTGAGCGCAGCATCTCCTCCGTGGGCGTTTCAGTTCCAGTCCAATCCAGAACCTCGCAGACTGGAGCAGTGCCGCCCTTATCCTTGTGATATCCGATGACACGAAGCACTGCGAGATTGCCGGAGTTCATGCGATACGCAACCAGAGATCCGACCAGCCACTCGCAAGTCGCGACAACAGGCTTTCTCACCTTCTTCGCCTCCGGTTGTGGCGAGGTGATCTGGGTGCGCAGTTTTTCCAAGACTGCGCGGCGTTTCGCGAGATCCTTTGCATTCGAGTCCCACCGCGCTAGGTCTCTGCCGGAATCGATGACATGAAGAGCGCGCGCCAGCGTCTCCGCTTCGAGCCGTCCGTGCTTCCATTGCACGGCAACCAAAGCGATCCACACCACGGGCGCCTCGTGCGGATCGTCGAGGGAGCTTTTGTATTCGGCCAGGATGCGCGTCGTGGCCTCGGGACCGCTGAGTCCATTGCCAAGATGATCTTTGTAATCCTGGCGGATGTCGCTGGCCGTATCGTCCTGGAAGATATCTGTTCCCCACACGCCCATGAAGCAATTACATCCTGACAAGGCATCGACCGGCTACAGCTTTTCCTCCCGCTTTCGTGTCAACCCATCCACACACGTGTCGCGGTTGACACGTTTGAGATGCGTGGCTGACGCCTAGGTTCTTTGTTTTCAGTGGCCGAGAATGGTCCTTCCCCTGCACTTAGATCGCGCAGAACGTGGACGAAGAAGGAGCGGGACAATGCAAACGTCAGTCGCAACGTGGCGTGCTTTGGGAGGCACCGCAGAGGCGCCGCTGCGATACCCGGAAGACTACGAGCATTTAGAATGGACACTGGCACATCCAAACGCCTTGCGTCCGTGGTCCAATCGGCGGCCCAATGTTCCAGTGTGCCCCAAACAAACGGACGGGAAAGCAAGTAAACCTCTATTTATGCATCGATGGTCGAAGCTCTTTGTTCCTACTCTTCGCGAGGCCCCGACGGACGCAGAAGTGGCCAGCCACAAGTTTCTGTTGCGAGCCGGCTACATCCGGCAGCTTGGCGCGGGCATTTACAACTACCTCTTCCTCGGGCAGCGATCGCTGAATAAGGTGATCGGCATTGTGCGCGAGGAGATGGACAAGATTGGGCAGGAGTTCTTTCTGCCGGCGATTTTGCCCAGGGAACTGTGGGAGGAAAGCGGCCGCTGGACGGGCATGGGCGACAACATGTTTCGCCTGAAAGACCGCAAGGGGGCCGACCTCTGCCTGGGAATGACCCACGAGGAGATCATGACGTCGATTGCGCGCAGTGAGCTGCGCAGCTACAAGCAGTTGCCGCAGATCTGGTACCAGATTCAGACCAAGTTTCGCGACGAACCACGACCGAAGTCGGGATTGCTGCGCGTGCGCCAGTTCATGATGAAGGACTCGTATTCCTTCGATCTGGACACGGCGGGGTTGGACAAGAGCTACAACCTGCACGATGCGGCCTATCGCGCCATCTTCACGCGCTGCGGGCTTAGATTCGTCGCTGTCGAGGCCGACTCCGGCGCCATGGGCGGATCACAGTCGCAGGAGTTCATGGTCTACACCGACGCTGGCGAGGATCTGATTGCAAGCTGCCCGCTGTGCGGCTATGCGGCCAATCTGGAAAAGGCAACGTCACGGTTGGAGCCTGTAGATGAGATGGTTGCCACGGGAGATGGCACGCCGGAGTTGGTTTACACACCCGGATGTGCTGCTATCTCGGACGTGGCTGAGTTCTTCAAGATATCGCCGGCAAGCGACATCAAGTGCGTAGCGTATATGGTGCTGAAACGGGGGGCAACAGGGAAAGGTGGCGCCACAAGGGACAGCTGGCACGGCGTTGCTACGTTCCTGCGCGGCGATCACCAGGTGAACGAGACGAAACTTCTCGGAGCCATCAAGGGAGCGGAACTTCGCACCATGCAGGCCGAGGAGTTGGAGCGATACTTCAAGGGCCCCGCAGGTTATCTGGGTCCTGCAGGCCTGACGCACGATGAAAAGCCGCTTGGCGAGGGGCTCACGGTTGTGGTCGACAAGTCGCTCGAAGGGCGCAAGAACCTGGTCTGTGGGGCTAACAAGCTCGACTATCACTTGCGCAACGTTGTTCCGGGCCGCGATTTCACATGGACATTGAGCGCCGACATTCGCAATGTAAACGAAGGCGAGGGTTGCCCCGTCGATAACTGTAAGGGCACCTTGGTCGTCGGCAGGGCCGTCGAGGTGGGCCACATCTTCAAGCTGGGTTACAAATACACCGAGTCCATGGGTGCGCGTGTACTCGATGTGAATGGCAAGGAAGTCATGCCGATCATGGGCTGCTACGGCATCGGCATCGAGCGCATTTTGACCGCAGCCATCGAGCAATCGAATGACGCGAATGGATTCTGCCTGCCGTCGTCGATCGCTCCCTTCACCGTCGTCGTTACGGTGACGAATGTTGGGGATGGGGCGCTGCGCGAAGCGGGAGAATCGCTGGCAGCACAGCTTGATGCGGCCGGTCTAGACGTGCTGCTTGATGACAGAGACGAGCGCGCGGGCGTCAAATTCAAAGACGCAGACCTCGTGGGCATTCCTTACCGGATCAATGTCGGCAAGAAGACGGCGAGCGGCCAGGTGGAGTTGGTGTCGCGCGCGACGGCCAGCAGTGTGGACGTGGCTCTCGGCGATGTGGTGGCGCAAGTGAAGCAGCGCGTGCTGGAGGAAAGGCTGCTGGCTGAAAGCTCTTAGCTGCCAGCTCGGTCGTTTGCCACATTTGGCACAAAACATAGACGCGCCGAAGGTGGGGCAACCACGTTCGCGCGGGAACAAAAGTACAGAAATTTCGTAGCTGAATTGAGGGCACAGGAATGGCATTGAAGGTCAGGATACAGCAACCAAAATTCAAACTTTCCTGGCCTGGTCTCTCCTGGTCTTCGTGGCTGGTCCGTGGGGTTGTCGGCATTGTCCTGCTCGTTGGAGTTATCGGGTTCGTAGTATTCACCTTTTACTACAACAAGTACGCGCGCATCGTCGATGACCGGCTGAAGCAGCCCCTGTTTGCCAATACAGCACAGATCTACGCAGCGCCCCGCGAAGTGCGTCCCGGACAAAAAATGAGCGCCCATCTCATCGCCACAGAATTGCGGGCGGCCGGTTATACGGTCGATGGGCTTTCGCACCCTGCGAAGATGGGCACCTTTACAGAGACCGCGGATTCGATTACCGTTCACCCCGGACCAGAGTCTTACCACGCGCCGGATGCTGCCACGATTCACACGCGCGGAGGTCAAGTCGACTCGATCACTGACGACCATGGGCAGTCGCTTTCGAGTTACGAGTTGGAGCCGTTGCTGATTACAGGATTGAGCGAAGACGCGAACCGCACGAAACGCCGCCTGCTGTCTTACGATGCGATTCCACCCAACCTTGTGCAGGCCGTTCTGGCCATCGAAGACCGCAAGTTCTTTGAGCACGGCGGCGTGAATTACTCCAGCATGATCGGTTGGGCATGGCACGACATGGTCGGCGACCGCAAGCATCGTGGCGGCGCTTCCACACTGACCATGCAGCTGGCGAAACTGCTGTTCCTCGCCGACACCGGCACCATCAAGTACAAGGTCACGCAGATCCTCATGACCTTTCACCTGGAACATCGCTTCACGAAGAAACAGATTTTCGAGGCGTACGCGAACCAGATCAACCTGGGCCAGCGCGGCAGCTTCTCGATTGATGGATTCGGCGAGGCCGCACAGGCGTACTTTGGCAAGGATGTTCAACAACTGGATCTGGCTCAATGCGCGATGCTTGCCGGCATCATCCAGCGGCCCAACTACTTCAATCCATTTCGCCACCCGGATCGCACCATTGAGCGGCGCAACCTCGTACTGGACTCGATGGTTGAAACTGGCGCCATCAACAAGGAGCAGGCCGAGCACGCCAAGGACGAACCGCTGCATCTAGGATCCGTCAGCGTGGACGCCAGCGAGGCTCCTTACTTTGTGGACCTTGTGCGCGATCAACTCGTGCAGAAACTCGGCGATCGTGACTTCAACCGTGAAGGTTTGCGTATCTACACGTCGCTTGATCCCGAGTTGCAGCGCATTGCGACGGATGCCGTGAATTCCACGCTTCCCCAGATCGATGAGCAGGTAGAAAAGCGGCATGCCAGGCTCAAGAAGCTCAATGAACCTATCGTCTACCCGCAAGTGGCACTCATTGCGCTTAATCCGCGTACCGGCCAGGTTCTTGCGCTCGTGGGTGGCCGCGACTATGGCAAGTCGCAGGTGGATCACGCAGTGGCGCACCGGCCGACTGGCTCGATCTTCAAGCCGCTTGTCTTTGCGTCCGCTTTTCAAACTTCCGTCGAGGGCACCATGCTGCCCGGACAGACTGCATTGTTTTCGCCAGTCACCATGCTGAACGATCAACAAGCCACCTACGGCGAAGGCACGCAGTACGAGTACACTCCGCGCAACTATGAAGGCGCATATTACGGAGAAATGACTGCCCGCCTGGCCCTGATGCGATCGGACAACAACGCAACCATCGGTTTGGCTTCCATGGTCGGCTTTGATCGTGTTGCGGCTCTCGCTCGCGATGCGGGCATCAAGAGTGCACTGCCAACGCCCGCCATGGCGATTGGTTCCTATGACGCGACCCCGCTCGACATGGCCGGTGCGTACACCATCTTTTCCAACGGTGGCATCCACATTGATCCCTGGGTGCTGGCCAGCGTACGCACGCCGACCGGCGACGTCATTTCTGACTATTCCGCAACTACCAAGCAGGTCCTGGATCCGCGTGTGGCCTTTCTCACCACCAGCCTGATGGAAGCAGTGCTGCAAGGCAACGGCAAAGCTGGCTGCAAGGTGAATGGGCTCGATTACTGCGGAACCGGTGCCGGCGTCCGCAACATGGGCTTCAGGGCCCCGGCCGCCGGAAAGACCGGCACCGACCATGACGCGTGGTTTGCTGGATTTACCAGCAGCCTGCTGTGCATCGTGTGGGTCGGAAACGATGACTACTCCGATATCAAAATGGAAGGCGCCCACGCATCCGCACCCATCTGGGCCGCATTTATGAAGGCGGCCGTCCAATTGCCGCAATACTCCGACACCAACGAGTTCACACCTCCAGACGGTGTGCAGCTTGTCTCTCTCGACAAGGCGACGAACTTGCTTGCCGACCCGGCATGTCCGGACGATTACACTGCGGCATTCCTTGTCGGCACCGCACCTACGGATACCTGCGATCATCCACCAGATCACCGCAATATCCTGCAGAAGATCTTCGGACTGGGCAAACCCGCCAACTGAAACTCTTTGCGATCAGCGCTGGATTCCGTCGACATCAGAGCCCTCAGGCAAGGGCTGGCAAGTCTGGCACCAGAAGGTGACGCGTACGTCGGGGCCTTGCAGACGATGACGGATTGCGTTGCCGCAGCGGCGGCATGGCGCTCCGGAGCGGCCGTAAACCCACAGGCTGTCTTGGGGGTCGCTGCTGCGCGTCGTGCGGCGCTGCTGGCCGCGATACGTAACGATCATGTTGCCCGAATCTTCGAGCACGTTTGCGGCAACGAGGCGCTGCGCCGTGGCGACAAGTGCAACGACCTGTAACTCGCTGAGCGCGGAAACAAGGCAGAACGGATTGACTGCCTCAACAAAGCAGACTTCCGATTTAAACACGTTGCCAACACCGGCTAGTACCCGTTGATGAAGCAGCACGTCGCCGATCTCTTCGTCGGCACACGCACGAATGCGCTCGGCAGCGGCCACTGGATCAAAGTCTTCGTTGAGCACATCGGCACCGGGGGGCGGGATGCGCTTCTCGCGCGCCAACGCCTGGGCCGTGTAAATGCGCGCCACCGGCACCGTGAAGGCAACGGCCTGGTATTCACGATTCTCAAGCACAATGCGCATGTCACGGGCCGGCTTCTGCCAGCGCTCACCGATGCGATAAAGGTGCCACGAGCCATTCATCAGCATGTGCGTCACGAGCGTGGCGCCGCCGGAAAGACGGATCAGCAGCCACTTGCCGCGGGATTCGATGCGTTCGACGATCTGGCCAGTGATCGGCGTGTCGTCGTGAAAGCGAGTCAGCAACGGGTAATTGGAACGGAAACCAGTGATTGGTTTTCCGATGAGTGCGCGGCCCATAGAGCGCGCGGTGCGGAAGATGGTATCACCCTCGGGCATGACTTATTGGAGTTCCTCAGTCGCCGGATCAGCGGCATGCAGGTCGTGATGAATCGGGATAGGAATGCGGCGCAGATGCATTCCCAGCGGCCCCGGATGAAAACCGGCGTCCATAAGAAACCGCGCCATCGGATGCGCGGCGACTGGCTGTCCGTTAACGGTGGTGATGAGCACGCCCTGGTGGCTGCTTGTGCGCATGCGGTCTTGTCCACGCGATGACAGGAAGTGGGCGAGGCCGGATGCAACTTGCGAGCGTTCCGGTTCATCGGCCGGAAGAAAAATAAGCATATTGGGATTGTTGCGACGCACCCACGCTACGAGCTGACCGTTGCGCAAAATAACTTCGGCATAAACTGCGCGCGTCAGCACGCGAGGTGCTGATTCCGAATCTTCATCCATCCCGGGAAGTTCGGGCCAGCGAAGAACAGAACCATAGGGATTGGCCACGTCGGTTGCGGCGAGCTGGATAAACTCCGGCTTCTCGGCGGGAGGCTCGATACGCAGTTGACGCAGCAGGTCAACTGCAGCAGGCAATGCAAATTGCGTTGCCCCAAGTCCGGCGACGAAATAGCCACGGCGAATACGCCCGCTCTCTTCGAGCGCTTTGAGTACGTCGTAGACGGCGCTGAATCCACCGGGGATGTTCTCAGCAGCGACGGATTCGCGCGTTAATACACCATAACGATTGAGCAGTTGCAAAGCGAGCGCGTGGCTTGCTTCTGTATTCGTGGCGGCAACAGCAGCACCCTCTCGTGACCTCAACGGCAACAATGACCAGCGACCCTGCGCGTTCGGCGGAGTGGTGCGACGGGAGCGGAAAACCATTCCGGTATGCGAGCGGCGTTGCGGACGAGCAGAATCGGGGCGCGTTATATAGGCGCGGAGCGCGTGCAGCGAGTCGTTTGTGACAAGGCCGCGCCAGACGAGGCTCCATAATGCATCGATCGATTCTCCCGGATACCCTCCGCAGACAGCCTGATGCAGCGGATCAAAGAAGTTGGCGCCTGTCGATTCGAGCACCGCGAGCAGCTTCTCTTCCCGCTCGGTAAGCGGTTCGGTAAGCGGGCGCTGCTGGGCGAGCAGCGGAAGCTTGTCGGCTAGAAAAAGAGCGATGCGGCCGTCTCGCTCTCCAATGGGATCAATCCCCGCCCATGTCACTTCTCCCGCGGCGATCAGCGTATCTAGACCTGCCGATTCGTACCCTGCGACGCGCGCGGGGAGAATAGATGTCTCGAGGAGTGAGGCAGGAATCGGCGCACCCTGCAGGCTTTCGATGGCGTCGAGCAAGGCATCGAGATGAGCGTGGGAACTGCGCCGCGGCGAAAGAAGACCCTGCCAGTTAGTGAGGAAGCGAGCCAATGTGTGCTGTTCAACCGGTTCGACTTCGCGACGCAATTTGGCGAGCGATTTGCGCCGAATCTGGCGCAGGATTTCCGTGTCGCACCACTCGCGATGCAGCCCGCCGGGACGGAAGCCGCCTTCGAGTATCCTGCCTTCTATTGTGAGCTGGCGAAGCGTGTTTTCAATGACCGTGTGATCGAGGGCGAAGCGGTCAGCTACCTCCCGCAGCGTAAACGGGCCATGGGTGCGCGCGTAGCGGCGAACGAGTTCAAGCACAGGATGCGCAACCGGCTCGATCAACGCAACGGGCAGGCCGGGAGGAAGCGGAATCCCGAGAGCATCGCGGTAGCGGGCCGCGTCCTCCACAGCAACAAGACGGCGCTCTCCAGCGATGCGCAACTCAAGCAGTCGTCGCGCACGCAGAAGACGGTCGAGCGATTCGAGCACTACAGCGTCGACAACGCGCCTGGCAAGTTCTTCGCGCGTCAGATCGCCCAGGCGAAGAAGCAGGTCGTGGATGCCATCGGCTGAGCGTGCTCGATGGGATTCGAGCAGGCACTGTGCGGCTTCTTCGACTTCGGCGATGGCGTCGGCGTCGAGAAGTTCGCGAAGATCGGCCTCGCCAAGAAGCTCGCGCAACTGATCCTGGTCGATGGTCAGTGCCTGCGCGCGGCGCTCGGCCAACGGCGCGTCGCCATCGTAAACGAAGTTGGCTACGTAGCTGAATAGCAACGATGAGGCAAATGGCGAAGGCTTGTGCGTCTCAACTACGTGCACGCGAAGCTGGCGCTGCTCAATGGCACGCAACGTCTCGATGAGCGCCGGCATGTCGAAGACATCGCGCAGACACTCGCGATAAGCCTCAAGCAGCAGCGGAAACGACGGATAGCGCGAAGCGACACTCAACAGGTCGTAAGATCGCTTGCGAAGTTGCCACAATGGCGAACGCTGGTCGGCGCGCCGGCGCGGCAACAGCAATGCTCGCCCAGCGGCTTCGCGGAATCGACCCGCAAACAGCGCAGTCGATCCAAGCTGGCGCAGAACCATCTGCATGGCCTCGGCAGATTCGACGAGTATCCAGTCAGGATCGGGTGGCTCGTCGGTATCGGGAAAGCGGAGAACAAAACCGTCGTCGCCCCACAGTGTCTCCACTTCCGCTCCGCCTGCGGCGCGGATGCGTACACTGATGGCCATCGCCCACGGGATGTGGATGCGGCTGCCAAAGGGAGTGAGAACACAGACGCGCCAGTCGCCCAGTTCGTCTCTCGTTCGTTCAACAACGATCGTTCGGTCGTCGGGAACCTGGCCGGTCGCGGCTTCCTGGTCTGCGAGAAACTGCAGCAGGTTCTCGGCGGCACTGGGATCGAGATCATGTTCGGCGACAAGACGGGTTAGAGCAGCGGGCTTCGGAACTGCGCGTAATTCGCGAATCAATGCCCCGATGCGGCGACCAAACTCGAGCGGACGCCCCGGGCCATCACCCTTCCAGAAAGGCATCTTTCCGGGCTCACCAGGAGCGGGAACAACGAGAACCCGGTCGTGGGTTATGTCCTCGATGCGCCATGTGGATGCGCCGAGGATGAAGGTTTCGTTGGGGTGGGACTCGAAGACCATTTCCTCGTCGAGTTCGCCTACGCGGATGGACTTCCCTTCTGTGTGTGCCAGAAAGACACCATAGAGACCGCGATCGGGAATCGTTCCAGCGTTGAGAATAGCTAGACGACCGGCGCCTTCCCGGGCCGTGACTACATTCCGGATGCGATCCCAGGTTAGTCGCGGGCGCAGTTCGGCAAACTCATCGGAGGGATAACGGCCGCTCAGCAGATCCAGCACGCCGTCGAACGCGGAGCGGGTGAGGGCGCCGAATGGAGCAGCGCGGCGAACCAGGTCATAAAGCGCATCGACGTGGACTTCGGGCTTCGGTTCCTGATCGGACGGATTGGCGCTCTCCCAGGTCTGAAAATCCAACCCTGGGGCACCCGGCCTGCCGGCCGACCGAGAGCCGACAATCCGTCGCCTGAGTTGTTTGGGGCGAATGGGAGCCTTATAGCCCGGAGGGTGGGCGACGATGGCGACGAGTTGCTGGCAGAGAACGTCGAGGGGGTTGCGCGGAAAACGGGTCGACTCAATGTGGCCCTCATGCATGGCGCGGGTCACGGCAGCGCATGCGACCAGGTCAGCACGGTATTTCGGGAACAACACGCCCTCGCTGACAGCGTCCACAGAGTGCCCCGCACGGCCGATACGCTGCATTCCGCTGGCAACTGAAGGCGGTGCCTCTATCTGAATAACGAGATCGACGGCTCCCATGTCGATGCCAAGTTCGAGCGTCGAAGTAGCGCAGAGAGCCTTGATCTGCCCGGCCTTCAGCTGCTCCTCGATCACAGATCTCTGATAGGCAGCCAGCGACCCGTGGTGCGCTCGTGCGATCGCTTCACCCGCAAGATCGTTTAGCGCGCCAGCAAGGCGCTCAGCCACCTGGCGGCTGTTCACGAAGAGAATGGTCGAGTGGCGCTCGCGAATCAGTTCAAGAAGGCGCGGGTGAATGGCGTTCCAGATAGATACACGTCTGGGCGTCTGCGATGCCGGTCCGGTTGGAATCTCCTCCATCGTCTGGAGGCGCGCCATATCCTCAACTGGAACTTCAATGCGCAGCCTTAACTGCTTGGGAGCAGAAGCGTTGACGATGGTGACCGGACGGAAATGGAGTGGGGCTTCGTTCCCACCCGCAGGCGACGAATAATCGTCGGTCGTCTGTTCGTGATGGACGGGATCGAGAGATCCGGATCGCGGAAGCAGCGGAGGCGATTCGTAAGGCTCGTCTGGATTATGCTTTTTAATAACAGCAACTTGTAATTCGTGACTTGAAGTTTGACTTTGCTCTTTTTCAGCATGGCGCTTTGCCAGCAGCGACGCAGTCGAGACAACCTCTACCCCACCGAGGAACCGGGCCACCTCTTCCAGTGGCCGCTGCGTCGCCGAGAGCCCGATACGCTGCAGTCGCCGTCCGGTGAGGGCTTCAAGCCGCTCAAGGGTGAGGGCAAGATGGGCTCCGCGCTTCGTGGGAACGAGGGCATGGATCTCGTCGATGATGACGGTGTCTACAGTCCGCAGGGCGTCAGCCGCCTGCGAAGTCAGGAGCAGGTAGAGCGACTCCGGCGTCGTGATTAGAATCTCGGCCGGGTCGCGACGGAAGCGGACACGCTCCTGTTGCGGCGTGTCGCCGGTGCGAACGCTGATCACCGGATCGTGAAACGGCACTCCTTTGCGGCGAGCCATGTTAGCAATCCCGGCAAGGGGCGACCTTAGGTTGCGCTCGACGTCAACGGCCAGGGCCTTCAGCGGAGAGACGTATACGATTTTGCAGCCCTTCTTCTCGTCACTCACGTCATGCAGCATCAGCCGATCAAGGCACCACAGAAACGCCGTGAGCGTTTTACCGGTTCCGGTAGGGGCCAGAATGAGGGCACTCTCGCCACGGGCGATGACCGGCCAGCCCAACCTTTGGGGAGCGGTTGGCGCGTCGAATACCGCCCGAAACCACTCGGTCGTGACAGGGTGGAAGCAGGCAAAAGCATCTGTCTCAGAGATCGGCTTGGGCGGAAGAAGAGACATCTTTTCGCTTTGACGCTCTTTGAGCATAACGCGAGAGGACGGGAAAGAAAAGGCGAAGACCTGCGGAGTGGCCTAGATCGCAATTCGCGTTTATCGACGCCCTGCCGCAGCCACTGAATTTGTTGGGTCTGCGCCTTTCCAGCTCACATCCGCAGTGGGGCCGTAGGTGGCCGGAACGTCCCGATCGAGCATGCGCAGGTAAGCCGTTAGTTGCGTGCGGTGGTGCGAAGTATGAAGTACGCGACGCCAGAAAACCCAGATGCGCTGTCGCTGCACGTCAAAGAAAGGAACAGTCTCAAGCCACCAGGCTTCCTGCTGGCGAGCGAAGAAATCCAGGCGCGCCAATACCAACTCTACGAACCGGCTTGTCGCGCTATCGATGCCAAGCGAATTGGGTAGCACTTTGTCGGGTGCAGGTTCAGGGGTGCCAAGAAACTCGCCGAAGAAGCGGCGTTCCGAGAGAAGTTGGTGACGGAGGATGTCGCCGACGCTGCTCGACCGGGGATGAGGTTTGTAGTCGAGATCAGCGTCCGTGAAGTCCTTCCAAGTCGATGCCACCTTGTTGGATTCACTCACGTAGGTGTCAAGCAGATGCTGGAAGAGCGGGTTCGCAGCGCGAGGAACTGCGGATTCAGGAATAGCTGTCCAAGCGTAGTTCATTATTTGCTCTCCTTCACAAGGCCTTAAACGCGTGGGGCACTATCGAGATGTCCGTGGGAAGCATCGCGATTCCGGGAGTTTTTTGGAACCGGGCGAGTGCGCGTTGTGGCAGTTTGAGAAGTACCACACTGGGGCACGCTACGACCACTTGGCGCTGCTAGGATTCGATGCAGGAGTAAGTTACGTGCGCGAGCACATGGCCACGCTGCTGGACGACTTCAAAAGAAATGAGCACGAGATCGCAATCGTGCGCTACCTTGGTGTGCGGCGGCGGGTGACGACCTACGGGGAGCTTGCCCGGCTTGCCGGCCGGTTCGCAGCCTTCCTCGAAGACCGCGGCATCGGCATGGGCGAACGCGTTCTGATTTGGGGCGAAAATGGCGCTGAATGGGTCGCAGCATTCTACGGATGCATGCTGCGCGGGGTGATGGCAGTACCACTGGACGCGTTTGGCAGCGCCGAGTTTGCAGCGCGCGTGGCTGCGGATGTGAAGCCTATGCTGGCGGTCGGAGATGCCGTGCTCATTGCAAAACTCGCGGCGCAGTTTCAGAGTTTGAAGTTCACGGTTCCCCGCGGGCAAGGCGAAATCCCGTTGGTGCCGTTTGAGGATTGGAAGTCTTCTCTTCCCGTTCGCGAAGCCGGGGCGGTGCCCGGGCTGGCGAGCGAGACGCCGCTGCAAATTCTGTTCACTTCGGGGACGACAGGCGACCCAAAGGGCATCGTGCACACGCATGGAAATGTGCTGGCGAGCGTCAGTCCCATTGAGCAGGCCTCACAGGGATATCTTCGCTATGAAAAGTTCGTGCACCCCCTGCGTTTTCTACACACGCTCCCGTTAAGTCACGTCTTTGGGCAAACCATGGGATTGTGGATTCCTCCGATCTTCGCAGCGGAAGTGCACTTTGAGACGCGACTGGTTGCCCCAAGGCTGGTAGAGACGATCAGGCGCGAGCGCATCTCAGTGCTTGCCGCGGTGCCTCGTGTCATGGCGCTTCTCAAGGCTCATCTCGAGAACACAAAGCCGGGACTCGTGGAACGCGTTGCAGCATCACGAGGCATGAAGGCCTGGAAGCGCTGGTGGGTTTTCCGCGATGTGCATCGCACATTGGGCTTTAAATTCTGGGCACTGATTTCGGGCGGCGGCGCACTCGCGGGCCCGCTGGAGCAGTTCTGGAACGCACTCGGATTGGTTGTGGTTCAGGGCTACGGAATGACGGAAACGACGGCGCTGATCACGCTGAATCACCCGTTTCATGTGGCCAGCGGGACGATTGGCAAGCCGCTTCCGGGGCGCGAAGTAAAGATCGGGCCAGACGGCGAGGTGCTGGTGAAAGGGCCGATGATTTCGACCGCAACCTGGAGCGGCGGCGAGTTGCGCCAGCGCGAGGACCAGTGGCTCGCCACGGGCGACTTGGCGGAAAAACAGGCAACCGGAGAGTTGCGCTTCATGGGCCGCAAGAGCGAGACGATCGTCACTGCCGCAGGCGTAAATATTCATCCTGAGGACCTCGAAGCCGCATTGGAACAACAGCCGGAGATTGCAGCAAGCGCGGTGGTGACCGTGGAAACTGCTGCGGGGCCAGAGCCATGTGCGGTCCTGGCGGTGCGCGGTGGGGACAAGCATTTGGTCGAAGCCGTCAATCGGGCGAATGCGCACCTGGCTGAATTCCAGCAGATTCGCCGTTGGATGGTGTGGCCGGAGCCAGATTTGCCAAGGACCTCAACGGGAAAGGTTCGGCGAAAAGTAGTTGCGGGATGGGTAGCTGAACGTTCAGTTGAAGCTGCATCGCCTCCGACAATCGGAGTCGGCGCGCGTGCCAGTGCGCGTGGTGGGGATTGGCTCTATGCTCTCGTAGCGGAGATTGCCGGAGAGCAACCTTCGGGTGGAGATGACTTGCGTCTGAGTGAGGACTTTCATCTCGATAGCCTCGGACGCGTTCAACTGGCTGCAGCGCTGGAAGAGCGATTAACAGATGCTCCAAAAGAAGGCGCGGTTGACGCGGCACGAACGCTGGGGGATTTAAGGCAACAGGTCGGGGCAGTTCGCAATCATGAGTTCGAAGTTCTGACCGAATGGGAGAAGCCTGTGTCGGTCGGCGAGGCCACATTGCTTCCCGAGTCTCGGATGCGAGACCTGGGGCAACCAGCCAATTCCCTGCCCGCAGGTCCTTCAACTTCGCCTGGCGCAGGGTCCACTCGGGATGACAATGCAGCTGTCGATGCGAACACTGCCAGAGGGCCGCAGTTCGCCGCTGAAACTCCGGCCAAGGCGGAGTTTCTGTATCAGCGTTGGCCCTGGTGGACACCGGTGCAGTGGATACGCGCGGCATTTCTCGAGTTAGTCGCGCAGCCCTTGGTGTGGTTTCTAGGAAACCCTCGGGTGTCGGCGCCTCACGATCTCACATTCAATGAGCCGATGCTGATCATCTGCAACCACGTGACCGCTTACGACGCAGCATTGGTGCAGTTTGCTTTGCCCGGACGGATGCGGCGAAGGGTTGCTGCCGCTATGCTGGGCGAATTGCTGGAGGACTTCCGGCACTTTCGTGACCCAGACACGCGGCGCTTCATGCTGTTTGGTCCAGCGGCGTATTGGCTGGTAACTGCGCTGTACAACGTCTTTCCGCTTCCGCGTCGACGTGATTTTCAGCGAAGCTTTGCGCACGCCGGTGAAGCAATGGATCGCGGATACAACGTACTGGTTTTTCCAGAAGGGACCCGGTCAGACGTGGGTGAGTTGGCGACGTTCAGGCCGGGAATCGGTTTACTCGCGAAACAAACGCATGCGCCCGTGCTGCCCGTTGCAATTCTCGGTCTAGGCGAGTTGAAGGCGAGAGGCCGTGGATGGTTCCGCTCCGGCCAAATCGAAGTTCGCGTCGGAAAGCCTATTCGCTTCGACCCGCTTGAAAGCGAAGCTGCAATCACTGAAGTGCTGCACTCCAAAGTCGACGAGTTAATGAAGCGTCAATCGTGAACCGCGGTCATTGCCCTGTCCCTTGCGAATCGGACTTTGAGTTTTCCGTCGCCTCGGCCGTATCTGCTTTCGCTTTATGGGTCGCGTAGTAGTCATGCGGAGCACCGCGATGGCCCTGGCAGCGAGCGAACAACTCAAGACCGAGGGCCGTGGGCGTGAGATTCGCTTCCTGTTCGAAGTTGAAATACTTCGACTTGACCCTGGGCTCCAATAGGCCAAGGTTGGCAAGCTGAAAGATATTGCGGTCGATCTTCATCAAATCGTGTGCGCCGGCAATCTGTATTAAATCCTGCGCGGAGCAGATAAGCGGTTGAGCGGAGACTGCTCCTGAACTTGCAAAGACTTTTTGCGATTTCACGCAGGCGGTGGTGAAAAGCCGCCCATCGATGGTGGCCAGTTCGCAGAGCAGGTCCATATAAGGAAGATTGGTTTCGTCATCGCCCATCGGGGTGCAGGCGGTGGCGAGGACGCCCGCCCAGAGCTGCTGGGTAGTGTTATCTTCCGCCCATGAGCCATCCTGGATAACGCGCATGACGACGCTCTGTGGAGCGCGGAGTCTGTCGAAATCGCGTTCGGCCGCCAGCATGGCCTCAGCGCGGTGGGTAATGCCCATGGCATTTGCGATGCGCAGATTGCTGAGGCCCTCGCGAAACAGGAGCTTTAGATCCTGCGTGGCCGAAGGGCAGATGCGGCGAAGAAAGGCAAGGGCGCGGGCGAGTCGGAATTCGCTGAGAATGTCCGCGGGCTCAATCAGACCGTCGGTCTTCCAAAGCCACAGATCCATGCACTCAGGAAGGACGAACGTGAGACCCATGCCGTCTTCGCCCCATCGCGCCGTTTTTGTCTCCAACGTGACCTGGTGCTCGGGGCTATCGTCGCTGAGTTCGGGATAGACAAGACGGATGGGATTGACCTCGCCTTGCGGCCAACGTTCGCGTGTAACAAGGTACATGCCGGTTGCGCTTATGTTCCTCACGATGTCGAGCCCTGGCGACGATCCGGTCCAGTGGATGGCTTCGAGGCCGGGTATGGCGCGGCGCTCGGCGCGGGGGCGTTCGGATTCCTCCCGCGGGAAGGCCTTTTCGAACCAACTCCTCAGGGACTTCATGCCGCTCTCCTTGCAACGTAGCTACTGCGGGATAGAGCAGCAGACTCTACCGCCCCACCCTGCTCGGCCCAACCGGGAATTGTTGCTGAGTGCATCGTACTACCGCAATTCCCGCTTCGTAATGGGGAGGTAATTACTTAGGCACCAGAGCGAACTCAAAAACCACCGGACTGCTGGATTGCACACCTCGGCAATCCAGGAAGGTCTCCTGCTTGGGATTTCAGTCGGCGGCAACGCTCTCAGCGGACAAAGGTGAAATGGCGAGGATTCCCGCGTCGTCACTGCAACGACCGTGACAGCGAGCGTAAAGTTCGAGAGCCAACTTCGTTGGGGTAATAACGGCCTGGTCAAGGAGCGAGAAGAACTTCCATTTCATGCTCTTTTCGATCAAGCCCAGCCCGACAAGGTGCAAGATGTCGCGCTCGATGCGCACGCGGTCGTGGATATCGGCAATCCGAATGAGCTCTTTGGTAGAGCAGGTAAGCGGTTTGAGCGGTGCGCTGCCATACCGGCCGACAGACTGCGCGGCAAGGCTGCAAGAGCCTGCAAAAATGCGGGCTTGAACAGGAGTCATCTGGCTGAGCAGGGACACGAATTTCAGGTCGGACGGCACCGTTTCGCAAGCCACACACGACGTGGCCAGGAGACCAGCCCAGTAATGCTGGATCCAAGCGGTTTCCGCCCATGAACCGTCCTCGAGAATGCGCCGCACGACCGCAGGGTCCGCATTCATCCTGGAACTGCCAGTTTCAAGGGTGAGTAATTCCTCCGCATGGAGCGCTATTTCTATGGCGCTTTCGAGACGATAATTGCTCAATCCCTTGCGCATGAGGAGAGTGGCTTGAATGGTTACAGCCGGTGCAATGCGGTGAATAAAGGCAATGGCAGCGGCAAGGCGAAACTCGCGCACAACATCCTCGGGTTCAGTCTGTGGCACGTCAGCCTTGATTGCGCTTTGCCAAAGGCGCAGATCTGAACCGCGAGGCATAAGGAACTCAACAGCAACTCCATCGCCATCGCGGCGAATGGCTTTGGCCTGCACGGTGAAGCGGCGATGATTCGAATTCTCGAATACGCCGGATCGCTGCAGAGTTAACGAAAGGATATCTCCGGCATTCCAGCGCTCCCGGGTAAGAAGATAGGCACCGCTGCTGCTGATATTGGCAACATAATTCTGCCTTGGATTCGGGCCATCCCAGTGGAACGCGGCAAGGGCAGGCGATTCGCGCCGTTCTGCGCGCGGGCGATAAACAAAGGGCAGGCGAAACCAGCCTCTGGGTGAATTCAAGATAGCTCTCCGTGCAGTCGATGTCACAAAGGCCGCGCGCAGTCTGCCCCGAATTGGATTTGAAGGGTCTGCCCTCGCTAAACACCTTTAACGGAGAAATCTTACGAAGGGTGCAGACTTGAAACTTGTGTCGCGCGTCACGGATGAGAGTGAAATGTCCCCGTGTGAAACCGTTAACCGGAGAAAAGTGAGCTAGCCGGCATCTCCCGTTCCCATTGTGACTGCCATCGCGTCGCAGTCACGATGGGGAACCGTTATTGTTCGAGAGCAATCGCGCCGGCAAGGGTTACCGGAACGCCATAGAAGCCCTGTGCCGTGCCGCGATGACCGCTACAGCGCGCGTAGAGTTCCAAGCCCAGACCGGTCGGGGCAACAGTGGTGTCGGTCATCTGTTGGAAAAATGCAGACTTCTCCCTTGAGGCGATGACACCGACTTCAGCCATGTAATTCAATTCCCGGTCAAGCTTGATCAGATCGTGCGAACCGGAGAACTTGATCAAATCCGCAGCCTTCCAATTGAGCGGACGCGTAGAGATTGCACCGGGGCCGGTGATGAGTTTTGTCGCTTTGGTACAAGCCGCGGAGAGAATTCGCAGGTGAAGTGCCTTGAGTTGGCTCAGCAGGTCAATGAAAGCGAGGCTCGACTCGTCGCCACCGGTAGTGGTACAGGAAGCCGCCAGAAGCCCAGCCCAGAATTGAAGCATCCATTTGTCATCGGAGGACCAGGATCCGCCTTCAACAATCTGCATAACGACATGCGGCAGAGCTTGCAGGTGGTCTCCCTGTACCGACGCGCCCAGCATCTTATCCGCTTTCAGAGCGATTTCGACCGCGTTTTCAAGGCGGTAATTGCTCAGTTCTTCATGAAGCAGTTTGGAGACAGAGTCACTTGTTTCGGGTGCTATACGCGAAAGGAAGGAGATGGCCTGGGAGACACGGAATTCGCGAAGGATGTCTTCAGGTTCGTTCTGTTCCGCCGCGCTCTTGAGCGGGCTCTGCCAGAGACGCAGATCGGCGCCCGGAGGCAGCACGAAAGAGATCGCAACGCCATGATCATCCCAACGAACAGCCTTAGCCTGGACCGTGAAACTGTTATCCCTTTCGGGAGGACCGCTTCGTTGTAAGGAGAGTGCAATGATCTCTCCCGGCTCCCATCGGTCCTGTGTCACCAGGAAAGCGCCGGTCGCACTGATGTCTCGTACGCTGTTCTGACGTGGAGTGGAGCCCTTCCAGTGATACGCGGCAAGTGAGGGCGAAGTACGCCGTTCAGCCCTGCGGCGTTCTGCGGCAAAGGATGCATCGGAGTGGGAATTCATTGAATTCATACAACCCCCGGGAAATGCCATTCGGCAAATGCGATCGATCGAGAAAGCGGACGTTGACCGGTTGCGAGCCCGCATTCCCGGTCGCATCCTGAGCGCCTTACAAGTGACAATCTTACTCCCCTATATGCCACTTTTGTGGGATATGCGGGCGTTACTTTTGGCACCATTGGTCGGTTTTTGGGTGTAGACGGCTCAGAATACGCTGGATAATAAAAATCATCCTGACCGTTGAACCTGATCGTTGGACCAGACGGCGTATCGCTGCGAGGTAGCTGTGTCGATCTTTCTGCTCGCGAAGTTGTTTGCAACAGGCAGCTTCCTGAGTGCTGCCTGCTGTTGCCTGCTTGAAGTGGCGATGATTCTGGAGATCCGGCGCGGCCTGGCGGGTCTACGGCCGGCCCAATTGAAGCGGGACATTGTCGTCACCTTTCGCAGTCACCGCCGGTTCTGCCCGGGCAGTCCCTTGCGCGCGGCATTTGTCGCGTCTTCCTTCATGCTGGGATGTTGCATTGCAGCATTGATCGTGATTCATCGCGTGACAAACGGGATTTGAGACCCGACCACTCTTGCCTCATTGGCGTGGCCGGTAGTGGCACGTGCCTCCGGAGAGCACCGTCGTTCAAAGAGAACGATCCGGGTCTGCTCGTATCCCTCGGTCATTGGCGACCCCGGCATAGGTGCTTCTATCGCTAAGACCCTAATGCTGTCGTTCCCCAATGTTCGTGCATGTCGAGCGTTGGATGGTCGGGCTGGCATTCACCTTATTGCCAGCATGGATCCCTTGCCTGAAGTTTCCGGATCAGTTCTAGCAAGGATGCCTTCCAGCGCAGTGTCCGATTTCGTCGAATGGGGCCCGGAACATAGCGCAGACAGAGAATTCGATCTGGCTCTCACGCGTGAGATTCCCATGGAGGATCTCGTGCGAAGACCCCACTGTGCCGACGATCGAACCGATCAATGAGTATTTCCTGCTTCGGCCTGTACTCCACACATCGAGGTAATCCTGCCACCTGTTTGCAACCGACGCAATCCCCCCCAGCTGACAAAGGAGGTTCAGCGTGAGCCCTGCGCTCAGGGACCATGTCATACTCGGCTTTGCTAACGAAGCACTGATGGCTTCTGCCAGTTTGGGGCTTTCTGAGGGCACTCGCCAGGGAGACCATTGTTGAGACCTTTGTTCCGCTGGCCGTGGTACTTGGGTTCGCCTGGTGGGGTCATGCATTAGCCTCAAGGTTCACTTTGGATACGGATGAGGACTGCAATGATGATGACGAGCTTATCGCAGGTAGCGCTTGACAATCTGCTCAAGGAAGCCGAAAAGGCAGCGGAGAAATCCTATTCACCTTACTCAGGCTTTCGGGTGGGGGCGGCGCTGCGGCTGGCGAACGGCCAAGTGGTGACCGGAACAAATGTGGAAAACGTAAGTTACGGTCTGACAATTTGCGCGGAACGCGCCGCTCTGGTGCGTGCTGTGAGCGAGTTCGGCCCGGCCATTCGAATCGAGGCCGTGGCGGTGGCGAATTTGAACGGCACAGCTAGTCCGCCTTGCGGGGCATGCCGGCAGATGTTGGCCGAATTTTCCGAGCCGGATGCACCGGTAGTTTTTCCCGCGGCGGATGGTACGAGGACGATGCCCTTCGAACAGGTTCTTCCCCTCGGGTTCGACATGAAGCTGAAGAAGACGGGGGGTCCGGAGTAACCAGCAGGAGTGCGCCGCCCTCCCTGGCTATAAACTCAACCATTCACGAAATGGAGTTGAAATTCAGTGTCTGCAAATGCGGGTGTGAGCAAGTCGAGCGCAGGGCCGTTGCACATGATCGACCTAATTCGTAAAAAGCGCGACGGCGGTGCGTTGGATGACCGTGAAATTGGGTTCATTGTTACGGGCACAGCGAAAGAGTCGATTCCGCTGGAGCAGTTGTCGGCGTGGCTGATGGCCGCATGGCTCAATGGCCTCACCATCGAAGAAACGCGCGCGTTGGCGGTGGCAATGCGCGATTCCGGCGAAAAGTTCGATCCGTCGCGGCTTGGCAAGCAGGCGGTGGACAAGCACTCGACGGGCGGCGTGGGCGACAAGACCAGCTTTCTCGTTGCACCGCTGGCAGCAGCGTGCGGCGTTGCTGTACCCATGATCAGCGGCCGAGCATTGGGGCACACAGGCGGCACTCTCGACAAGCTCGATTCGATTCCGGGATTCCGGTCGGCTCTCACACTTCAGGAATTTGAAGCGGTGCTCCAGCAGTGTGGCGCTGCCATTGTGAGCCAGACGCCGACGCTTGTTCCTGCTGACCGCGTGCTGTATGCCCTGCGCGATCGCACAGGAACCGTAGAGAACCCGGGCCTGATCTGCGCTTCGATTCTGAGCAAGAAGCTGGCGGCCGGATTGAATGCGCTGGTGCTCGATGTGAAGACGGGATCTGGTGCGTTCATGCGCGAACACGCCGATGCGGAGTTCCTGGCTGCGCTGATGGTAGCTACAGCCGAAGGTGCCGGAACGCGCACCGTGGCCCTGATGACCGACATGGGCCAGCCGTTGGGCCGCACGGCCGGCAACTGGATTGAGGTTGCCGAGTGCGTCGAGTTGCTGCGCGGAGATACCCCGGTCGGAAGCGAAGATCTGCGCGAGTTATCGCTGCGACTTGCAGGCTGGATGATTTACCTCGGCGGCAAGACGGAAACCGCGGAGCAGGGCTACTGGGCTGCGGCTGGTGCCCTGGCGGACGGAACGGCGCTGAAGTTGTTCCTCGAAATGGTGAAGGCGCAAGGTAGCGATCTGGCAGTCTTCGATGACTTGAAAGCATCGCATAGACCGGGCGCAACGCTGGTGCTGAACGCCTGGAGGAGCGGCTACGTGGCTGCAATGGACACGATGGAGTTGGGCTGGGCGGTGCAGCGCCTCGGGGCAGGCCGCGAAAAGGCCGGTGAGCCCGTCGATCCGCACGCCGGCATCGAGTTCCACGCCCGCCGTGGTGCACGCGTGGAAATTGGCGAGCCCTTCGCCACGCTGTATGCCACAAATGAAACGATGCTGGGCGAACCGGTTGAACGCATCAAGCGAGCGATTACGTTTTCCGACGAACCACCGGAAGGGGTTCCCCTCGTCAGCCACATCTTTGCCCGCGAAAGTGCAGAAGCTTATCTGAAGGATGCGGTAAGGTAAGGGAAACAGCTTTTAGCCGTTAGCTCTTACCTTTAGGGCCGAGCGCATCGCGTCAAACGAATGCGCTTGTGTCGTTAAGTTTGCGTCGATCCGGGATTCGAAACGAAGAACTAACGGCTACAAGTTTGCAGTTCGAGGAGCGTTCGATTTGGCGCGATATACAGGGGTGCTGGGGATATTGGCCGTACTGCTTGCGGCATGGCTTGGTTCGACCGACAGAAAGCACATCCGCTGGCGCACGGTGGCGTGGGGACTCAGCCTTCAGGTTATATTCGCATTCCTTGTGTTGCGCTTCGATTTCGGGCAGAGAGCCATGTTCTGGGCGGGCGGCGTAGTCACGAAGATGCTGAGCGCCACCACTGCAGGCACTTCAGTCCTGTTCGGCAAACTCGGCACACCAGACACTTCGCTGGGATCGATTTTCGCCTTCCAGGTTCTTCCCACCATCATCTTCATCTCCGCGTTTTTCGCCGTTCTCTATCACATCGGCCTCATGCAGATCATCATCCGCGCGCTGGCCTGGGTGATGCTCAAGACGATGCGCATCTCCGGCGCCGAAAGCATGAACGTGGCCGCATCCATCTTCATGGGACAGACTGAAGCACCGCTGACGATCCGGCCGTTTCTTTCGAAGGCCACGCGCAGCGAACTCATGACCATCATGACCAGCGGTATGGCGCACGTGTCCGGCGGCATCATGGCCATGTACATCTCGCAGGGCATCGAAGCGCGGCATCTTTTGTCGGCCGTCATCATGACCTCGCCCGGAACCATTGTGATGGCGAAAATGCTGGTGCCCGAAACAGATGTGCCGGCCACTGAAGGCAAAGTCGTCATTCCCAAAGATGAACAGCACAAGGACGAAAACCTGATCGGTGCGATTGCACGCGGCACCATCGACGGCGGCAAGCTGGCGCTGAATGTGGCTATTATGCTCATCAGCTTTCTGGCGCTCGTAGCCCTGCTCGACATGCTGCTCGGCTGGGTGCACATCCATGCAGGATTTCAATGGGTCCCGGGAAGCCTGGGCGAGATACTCGGTTACGTTTTCTGGCCCGTGGCGTGGCTCATCGGAGTCCCGGCGCAGGATTGCAGCCTCATCGGCAACCTGCTCGGCACCCGCATGGCGCTCAATGAGGTTATCGCCTACATTGCGCTCGGTGCGCACAAGGCGATGATCACGCCAAGGTCTTTCACCATTGCGACTTTCGCACTGTGCGGCTTTGCCAATCTCGGATCGATCGGCATGCAAATCGGCGGCATCGGCGCACTGGTTCCCGAGCGCCGCAATGACCTTGCACGGCTGGGTGTACGCGCAATGCTGGCCGGGACAATGGCCAACCTGATTTCTGCGTCAATTGCAGGAATCTTCCTGGGGTAGCTGCGAGAAATCTTATCCCGCGTGTGGACAACGTTTCACAGGCGAACTGCACTCCAAAATGCAAGCATGGCGGGCCCAAAATCGTTATCTCATTAAAACGATCAGTCTGCATTGAATTTGCACTATTGCGTTTGGGACGTATCCAGGTTATCGATTGCACGAATCTCATTGCACTGGTTTTCGGCTGCTACGAAGGCATAGATTATGGCTCATCTCTCGATAGTGCCGCCGAAGCTTCGAAAACCATCGCCACCAGCGAAAGGCCGGATCAGGCGCGAGGTGCGCAGCATCTGGCATGAAGCTCCGCTCTGGGTGCATGTCGTCATCGTTGCGGTTGGCGCGCTGCTGGCAGTGGCTGTCGTTTTTATCAGCGCCAACTGGCCCTACCGCCATCGCAAGATCGCACCCATGCTCGAGGACGTGCTCGCGAGCCAGGTGACATTCACCGGCTATCACCGAACCTATTTCCCCAATCCCGGATTCGTGGCCACCGGCATCACGATGCGGCGCAAGTCCGCGCCCGACCTTCCCCCGCTTGGCCACGTGGACACCATGGTTGTCCAGGGCACGTGGTCGGACTTGATCATGCTACGGCAACGCGTCGAGTTAGTAGACATTACAGGCCTGCACATCGTTGTTCCGCCCATCGGCAGCAAGGAAAACCACGAGGACTTTCCGCCTGGCAGCGGAAGTGACTTCGATGGTCCCGACACCATGATCGAACGATTTGTGGTGCATAAGAGCCTTCTCGATATCATGCGCACCAACGGCAAGCGATTCTCCTTCCCGATCAGGCAACTTGAGATCCGGAACCTGCACAAGGGAGAAGCGCTGACCTACGCCGTCGAAATGCAGAATGCAATTCCCACCGGCCACATCCTTGCGCATGGCAGCATGGGGCCGATGAACGCCAAGGACTTCGCCTCAACTCCGGTGAGCGGCAACTTCGCTTTCACCCAGGTAAATCTGCACGACGTTGGCGATATCAGCGGGATCCTCGATACGCGCGGTGTTTTCACGGGCAATCTGCGGGCGATGGAGGTTGAGACCACAGCGGAGACCAAAAACTTCGCCGTCGATGATGGCAAGCCGACACCCTTAAGCGCCACCATGAAAAGTACACTCTCCGGGTACAACGGCGATATGGACATCCACGCCATCGATGTGAAGATCAGAGAAACCAACATCCATGCTGTAGGCAGCATCAAAGGCGATCCCAAGCTCACGAACTTCGACATCAACGTGGAACACGGCCACGCCGAAGATGTCATGCAGCCCTTCGTTCAAGACGAAGTGCCGATCACTGGCCCGGTATGGCTCAAGAGCCACGCTTATGTCGGGCCGCCCGGCGACGGATTCATGGAGCGGCTCCGCGTGACCGGAAACCTTGATGTGCCGGCGGAGAAATTGTCGGATCGTAGGTCCGAGAAGAGCCTCTCCGCATTCAGCGAGCGTGCAAAGGGCAATCGCAAGCCCAACACCGGGGTCGACTCAGACAACAAGCCGGCCGATGCGACAAAAGATGTCTTGTCGTCAGTGCAGGGAGCGGCGCGGATCGAGAACGGAGTCGTATCCACGTCGCGGATCTCCTTCAAAGTCGCCGGGGCGGAGGCTACACTGTCAGGCACCTTCCGTTTCCATGGAGAAGTGGCGCACCTGACGGGCAATCTAAAGATGGACACCGACATTTCGCACACCGAAACCGGCTTCAAATCGTTTTTACTGAAACCGCTCGCTCCATTTTTTAAGAAGAAGAATGTAGGGGCGGTGGTCCCGATTGCGGTCACCGGAACTTTCGGGCACTACCACGTCTCGCAGGATATTACCCACAACAAGTAAAATCACACCGCCCCCAACAATATGAGTCCACGTGGTTTGTGCGCTGGATTCCGGCCGCGACAAACCATCGGTTATGTAATGCGCATCTGACCAAGCTGGAGCTTTTGAAGATGCGGCAGATGCCGAGAACATTGCGGATTGCAATTTGCCTGCTGGCGGCTTGTTTGGCAGCGGGGCTGGTTGCGTTTCGCAGTGATCGGGGCCTTTCGGACGCCGCAGCACCTTCGTTGGCTATCGGCGCCACTCCGATGCTGAAACCTGCGCCCTCAACTCCGATAGCTGAGCAGAAGGCAGCCCTGGGTGACGACGAAACCTGGCACCCGGAGTGGGATGCCACGATC
>Ga0209004_1000033_pt1 | contig 37483 bp, 32 predicted proteins | sample TexAe_RefH0_M1_FD_187948 | JGI IMG/M metagenome (GOLD analysis project Ga0209004, IMG submission 187948) | Forest soil microbial communities from Davy Crockett National Forest, Groveton, Texas, USA - Texas A ecozone_RefH0_M1 (SPAdes) (version 2) | ecosystem: Environmental > Terrestrial > Soil >... | reverse complement strand
TCACAAACGGGTTGCCATCGCGATCCCCGCCGATCCACGATCCGAACTGCAATACCTGCGGCAACTCATGCGGCTCAATCGCCAGATCGTACGCCGCGCGCAACGCCTCGGAAATCTCCCGATACAATCCCGGCAGCGTCTCGAAGATGGACACATCGTAGTAGTCCAGCCCCATCTTCACTTCGTCGTAAACCGTCGGCCTGCGCGATCTCACTTCGTCCGTCTGCCACAGGCTCGTGATCTCCGCCCGGATCGCTTCTTCCAGCCGCGCCAGATCCTGCTCCGGCACGGGAATGCGGTCGAGCGACGCCAGAAACTCGCCGATCCGCCTCCGCTTGAACATCACCGACCGTCGCGCCACCTCCGTCGGATGCGCCGTAAACACCGGCACAATCAGGATCCGCCGTAGCCAATCCATCGCCTCGTTTGCGCCGATGCCGACTCGCCGCATCTCGCACAAAGTTCCAATCAGGGATCCGCGCTGCCGCCCTTGCTCACCCGTGAGTTGCAGCGCAATCCTGCGCCGTTTCCGATGGTTGGTCTCCGCCAGGTTGATCAATTCAAAATAAAACGCAAACGCCCGCGTCAGCAGAATGGCCCGCTCCGCCGGCAGCGAGTGCACCAGTTCCAGCGCCTTCGCTCCATGCCGAGCCGCTTCCTGCTCCTTGCCCCGCGCCTCCGCATCCCGCCGCCGAATCGTCCCCTGACGCAACGCTTCCACATGTTCGAAGAGATCGTCGCCCGCCTGCTCCCGCAACACCTCGCCCAGCAGCGTCCCCAGCGACCGCACATCGCGCCGCAGCGGAGCCTCTTTCAATTCGCCCGAGCGTGCCTCAAGCTCCGCCAGTCGTTGCGACCAGCTCTCCGGATTCCACAAAAGCGCCATCGTGTCTTGATTATGCACGACGCCAAATGCGTCCCGTCTCAACAGATCAACGCCCAGCCAATTAACGCCGAGGGAACTGCCCTGAAAATTCGGGGATCAATGGCGGGACTCGAACCACGAAGTTCCCGGAGGGAACGCAAGAAAATAGCCCAGGGTGGAGCGAAGCGGAACCCTGGGATAACGAACAATGTGAGCCCAAGTCCCGGAGGGACGTTCGAACCCAGCCGCATTTTCGCGGTCTTTGGGCGACGCAACGCGCCATGTGGAACTGCGGTTGCCTTTCGAAAAGCGCCGCCGACCACAAGGACAACTCGGACCTTCGCAAGACTGGTAGAATCGGAAACCAAATTCATGACAACCGACCTTAATCGCACCGCCATCGAGCGCTCCCTTCGCAGAAGACTCCACGCAGCGATTTTGGGCGGTCCGCTTCTCTTAGCCCCGCTGATGCTGGCCTTTGTCGAGAAGGCCATTTCTTTCGGCACATTCGAATTGTCTTTGTTCGCCTGCATTGCCCTCGAAACAGCGGCGATTCTCACTATCCTCGTCAATGCGAAGAGAAGACTGCGCCTGTTTGTCCCGGACTTCGTCAAACCGCCAGATACTGCTGAGCGAGAGCGGCTCCGTCGTAGCATTCGATCTCTGCAACGGATTGTCGTCTTTCTTGCATTGGCGCTCGTGTGCGGAATCTGGGTGCAACGCGACGAACTATCATTCGCCACCCTGGGCGGCGTAGCAATCAGTCTCCTGGTTCAGGCATGGCTGATCCTGACCATCCATCGCCTCAAACGCAGACTGAATTTCACCGCGGTAGCGGGCGTCGATCAAACGCCGGACTCGTAGTTCCCAGCTTCTGTCCCGGAGGGAAGTCTCGAAAATAGCCCCGGGTGAAAGCCGGGTACTGATCCATCCAATGAGTTTCGTCCCATAGGGCCGACCGAACATTTATGGCGTGTCAAGCCCCTGTCTTCTGTTCTCTGCCTCTAAGTCTCTGAAAATAATCGTCAAATAAACTCAGCCAACTTTGCAGTCAATTTCCCGTCTCCGGCGCATAATAGATTCATCGCGATCCAGATAAAGACACAAGCGACACAAATCAGGTAGCGTGCGAGCTGAAGATTACCCGTAAGTCCTTTTCTAAGAAGACTCTGCGGATAAGTTCAATGATAAGATGACTTTGGCGCCGCGTTCTTTCTATAACTCCATCAAAAGAGGGACTTTACTCACAGAGTATGGGTGGGGGGTACCCCAGGCACTAGGCGGCGTACCCGAGCCGCGTCCATGGTTATGCCCCCTCAAGCTGCAGCATCAGTTCTTCCCACTCGGCGGTCAACGCGCCAAGCTGTTCCCGCAACCCGGCCGCCAGTTCGGTCAGCCGCTGCGTCTCCGCAGCCGAAACATAAACGCCCAGTTGTTCTTCCGTGGTTGCAATCGAGGCCTCAACCCGCGGAATCTCCTCTTCGAGAAAAACGCACCGCTCCTCCATCTGCTTCTGCTTGATCGGATTCAGTCGCCGCGCCCGGTTGCTCGCAGCATCTCCTCCGTCCGCCAACCCATCCGGCCCGCCCTCGATGACAATCGTCGTGCCGAGTACCACAGAGTTGGGTGCCCCTCCTTCGTGGTGCGACGAGCTGGGTGCCCCGGGTCTCGATTTTGAGACCTGGGTGGGACTTTCATTCGAAACAACCAACTTGGAAGCCTCCGCCTGAGCGGCAAGTTCCTCCTTCTTGCGTAAATAATCTTCGTAGTTCCCGGGGTAGCTCGTGATCACCCCGTTCTCCACCTCGATCACCCGCGTCGCCAGCCGATCGATAAAGTACCGGTCGTGCGATACAAAAACGACCGTGCCCGAAAACGCTGCAATTGCGTCCAGAAGCACGTCCTTCGCCCGCATGTCCAGGTGATTTGTAGGCTCGTCGAGAAGCAGAAAATTCGAAGGCGAAACCAGGATCCGCGCCAGTGCAAAGCGGTTCCGCTCGCCGCCCGAAAGCACGCCCAGCGGCTTGAACACGTCATCGCCGGAAAAGAGGAAACACCCCAGCAACGACCGCAGCTCCGACTCCGGAACCTTCACGGCGGCGCGGCTTATGTCGTCCAGCATTCGCGCCTCGCCATCCAGCACCTTGTACTGGTCCTGTGCGAAGTACTCGCTGACGACGTTATGCCCCAGCTTGACCGCACCAGCCGTCGGCGTCTCCGCTCCGCTCAGCAGCTTGATCAGCGTGGATTTGCCCGCGCCATTTACGCCTACCAGCGCTACGCGGTCGCCGCGCTCAATGGTGAATCGCGCGTTGCTGAACACGTGCTTCTGCCCGTAGCTCTTCGCCAGGCCCTCTGACTCCACCACCGTGCGGCCCGACGGCGGTGGCTGAGGAAACTTGAAATGAATAATCGGCTCTTCTTCGGGAATCTCGATGCGCTCGATCTTTTCCAGTTCCTTGATCCGAGACTGCACCTGTTTCGCCTTCGTGGCCTGTGCACGGAAACGGTTGATGAACGCTTCGAGATGTTCGATCTGGTCGCGCTGATTCTTGTACGCAGCCTGCAACTGCGCGCGACGCTCATCCTTCTGGGAAAGGTACTTTGTGTAGTTTCCCTGGAAGATGGTGAGCCGTTTGTTCCAGATCTCTACGGTCCGATCAATCGTCACGTCCAGAAAGTAGCGATCATGCGAGATGAGGATGTACCCGAAGGGATAGTTATGCAGATAGTCCTCGAGCCAGTTGCGCGTCTCAAGATCCAGATGGTTCGTCGGCTCGTCCAGCAGCAGCAGGTTGGGCTTCGCCAGCAGCAGCTTGGCCAGCGCAATCCGCATCTGCCACCCGCCCGAGAACTCGTCCACCTGCCGCGCCCAGTCTTCCTTGCCAAATCCCAGCCCCGTCAGGACCGTTCCCACCTGCGAGTCGAGCGCGTAGCCGTCCAGCGCATGAAACCGCTCCTGCAGCAACGAGTAGCGCTCCGCAGCAGCCTCGTACTCAGCACTCGCATGGTCAAGTTCCGACAACTGCTCCGCCGTCCGCTCGATCTCGCCTTCCATGGCGCGCAACTCGTCAAACACGCTCAGGCACTCGTCAAACACCGTGCGCCCGCTAAGCCGCAACCCCTCCTGCGGCAGGTAGCCGATGCTCATGCCGCGGGTAAGCTGCATGGTCCCGTAGTCCAGCGACTCGAGGCCTGCAAGTACTTTCATCAGTGTGGATTTGCCGGTGCCGTTGGCGCCCACCAGCGCGGTCTTTTCCTTGCTGCGGATAAGCCAATTGGCCTCGAGAAACAGCACACGAGGCCCAAAGCGCTTGCCGGCATTTTGCAGAGAAAGCATTCCTCTCCCATTTTCGCAGATGAATTGCTAGCGCAGGTCGCCGGTCGGTGCCTGCGACGCTGGCTGCGCCGGTGCGGCGGGCACTGCAGGATTCGGAGTGAAAGTCCTCAGCGCGTCAAGATTGCTCTGCACCTTCTGCCACTTGGCGGGATCTTTCTTTGTCTCATTCGGCGCCGAGGCATTCGAATAGAAATCGAGGATGTTCTTCTGCAGCGCAACTGTCGTCACATCAAATTTCTTTTCGACCAACTGCGACAGCAGCTTCGTATAGGAGTCGTCGGCCAGCGTGTACTCGCCCGCTGCTGTCGTCTTGCCGCTGTCGAGATCATCGTCGGGCAAACTGATCGAACGGGCTTGGACCTCATGCAGCAGCGAGCCATACTTGTCCACCGTCGCATTGATGCTGGTAAAGTACAGGTCTTCGGTCTTCGCAGTCGGGATATTGAAGTCGAGCGCCTTCAGTGGACCAATCTTCGGCAGAACCTTCAACAGGACTGCCGTGAGACGCTCGCCAAATCCAGCGCGCTGGTAGGTCTTGCCCCACTGCTTCTCGTAGTCCGCACGCGAAAGCCGGTAAAGAAACTTCTGCTTCTGAAAATTCGGTACCTCGCTCGTGATCTCTTTCTTGTGTGTCCGCAACGCCACCTGCGTCATGTGCGGGATCAGCGTGCTCACGGAATAGCGAAACGAGCCAATCGACAGGTCTTCGTGAGGCACCACATCTTTCAACTGCACTCCGTACACAACCGGAAACACGCGCTCAAGGAGTTCTTTCGAAACCTGAAACCCGATAAAGTCGTGATACTGCTGCGGAGCGTAACGCTGTTTTGCTACCTGTGCCATATCGAAACCAAACTCAGTGCGAATATGCGCCGTCTTGTCTTGGGCGTAGAGAACAATCGGGCCGAAGCGGGCACGAAGCTTAGGATACGTAAGGGACACTGCTTGGTTCACTGCCGGATGACCGGTGATGTCCGATGTGTAATGAGATAGTGCGCCAAGCGCAAAGGCGTATTCGTCGGCGTTCTGACTCTCCTTGATGAGTTCCATCACAAAATCGCCGCTGCGCACGTAGTGGACCAGGTCGCTGAACTCCTTATTGCCGAAGGGATAGTAGCCCATGTCCTGGATGACGGCTCCGCCATAGGCATAAGCATGAGCCTCGCGGATTTGGTCGTCCGTGAGCCCCGGATAGCGCGCCAGGATCATCGGCCGCAGATGATCGTTCCATAGCAGATCGATGATCTCTTCATGCGTGAGTACGGAATATGCGTGAGACGAACCACACCCGATCAGCAATACGACCAGAACCGCGAGAGCACGGACTGTCGCATGCAGAAGAGTTGCACGAGGGAGAACGCGAGAGATGGACAATTCAGGCATCGATCGAACTTTCAATGAACCGGGAACTGTTGCCTGGATTACTAAGCTATAGTCTTTTTAGTTAGATGCCCTCGAGCAGATGAGTGTTGTACCGGGTTAAGGGCGGATCTCAACCGGCGTTCCGACGGGGACGAGTCTCCACACTTCGTCAATTTCCTCATCGGTTACCGCGATGCACCCAAGCGTCCAGTCATAGAGACGATGTCTGGCGCCCACCCATCCCTTTCGATTGGGCAATCCGTGGATCATGATGGCGCCGCCGGGCGGCACACCCAGCCGCGCGGCACGCTTGCGGTCTTCCGCATTGGGATAAGAAACGTGAAGGGCCTTATGATAAGCGCTGTGCTCGTACCTGGCGTCAATCACGTAGTGCCCCTCAGGCGTGCGAGCGTCGCCTTCGCGCTCCTTAGGCGCAAGCCCGCCGCTTCCCAAGGCGACCTTGTAGGTACGAATCACCTTTCCGCCAGACAAGAGCTCCATCACATGGTCCTTCTTAAGAATCAGGATCGAGTCGGCCTTCTCTGGCTGTTGCGGTTGAGATTCAGGCCTGGTCCTGGCGCAGGCCCAGCTTGCGCATAGGAAGGCAATGAGCAGTCCAGACGAAACCGCGCGCTGCGCAATGCGTCTTGTAATGCGATTTGGGAACATGCGGGAACTGTAAACTATTCTCCTGTTATCAGCATCGACGATGACGCTACTTGGCGGCTGCACCATCATTCGTGTACAACAAGCGACGGGAGCGACAGGTCGACCCGCTGCAGAATTCTTCATTGCGTGTCTCTATGAATAAGCTCTTTCCCAATCCGAAGGCTGCGCTCGAAGGAACCGTCCACGATGGAATGCTCCTGGCCGTCGGCGGCTTTGGACTCTGCGGGATTCCCGAGGAACTCATCCTTGCCTTGCGCGACACCGGCGTTCGTGATTTGACCATCGCCAGCAACAACGCCGGCGTTGATGGCGCGGGCCTAGGGTTGCTTCTGGCCACCCACCAGATCAAGAAGATGATCTCCAGCTATGTTGGCGAGAATGCCGAATTCGAACGGCAATTCCTGTCCGGCGAAATCGAAGTGGAGTTCTGCCCGCAGGGAACGCTGGCGGAACGTATGCGCGCGGGCGGAGCAGGCGTTCCCGGCTTTTACACGCGCACAGGAGTCGGCACCATCATCGCCGAAGGCAAAGAACTTAAGGAATTCGACGGCAAGACATACATCCTCGAGCGCGGCATCGTGGCTGACCTCGCTCTCGTAAAGGCATGGAAGGCCGATCTGCACGGTAACCTCATCTATCGCCGCACAGCGCGCAACTTTAATCCCAATGCCGCGACCTGCGGAAAGATCACCATTGCCGAAGTGGAAGAGATCGTCCAGCCGGGCGAACTCGACCCGGACGAAATCCACACGCCGGGAATCTTCGTTCATCGCCTGGTACACGTCCCTCATCCGAACAAGCGGATCGAGAAAAAGACCACGAGAGAGGGCTGACCGATGGCATGGACTCGCAACCAGATGGCCGCTCGTGCCGCAAAGGAATTGCAGGACGGCTACTATGTCAATCTCGGCATCGGTATTCCCACGCTGGTGGCCAACTACATTCCTGAAGGCATGACCGTGACGCTGCAGTCAGAGAACGGCTTGCTGGGCATGGGACCATATCCGCGCGAGTCGGAGGTTGACGCCGACCTGATCAACGCCGGGAAAGAGACAGTGACGTTCGTTCCTGGAGCATCCACGTTCTCCAGCGCCGACTCTTTCGCCATGATTCGCGGCGGTCACATCGACTTGGCGATCCTGGGAGCCATGCAGGTTTCAGAGCGCGGCGATCTTGCCAATTGGATGATTCCCGGCAAGCGAGTCAAAGGCATGGGCGGTGCGATGGATCTGGTCTCTGGGGTGCGGCGTGTCATCGTGCTGATGGAACACAACACGCCTGATGGCGGTCTGAAATTATTGCGCGAATGCTCGTTGCCGCTCACGGGAAGCGGCGTTGTGCATCGCATTATTACTGACCTTTGCGTGCTCGATGTCACTCACTCCGGCTTCGAGGTCTTCCAAGTCGCCGATGGCGTCACGCGTGACCAGATCGAAGAGCGTAGCGGAGCGCCGCTGCATTTCCGCTAAAGCAAGTCCTGAGTCACTGTATTCCGAAGCCGCAACGCTCAAGTCGACGCGACCTGAAGAAGCGGCGATCTGGCAAAGCACCCAAAAGGCAACAACAACACAGCACTTGCCGTAAATCACCGCTTCCAGACAGGCTTCCTCTTTTCAAGAAATGCCGACACACCCTCGCGAAAGTCTGATGTGTCACGGGATTCTGCATTGGCCTCCATGGCTGCAACAATAGCTGCGTCAAGCCACGCGCGGTTCTGCGCAGCAAGCAACTGTTTGGTTGCACTTATCGATTGGGTGCTGTTGCACATCAGAGACCTTGCCAACGCCTGTGCGCGCGGCATCAACTCCTCGTGTTCAACAATCTCATTCACGAGGCCGAACTGCAATGCTTCTGCTGCTCCGAAGAGACGTCCGGTGAGCAGCAAGTCGCGGCATCGCTTGTCGCCAACCTGCAGAGCCAAGAATGCCGAGACGAGTGCTGGGACAAAGCCGATGCGGACTTCAGTAAAACCAAATTTCGCAGCCGGTGTAGCCAGCGTGAAGTCGCAGAGCGTGGCCAATCCGGTTCCACCTGCAATCGCAGGCCCGTTAACTGCGGCAATTGTCGGCACGGGTAGTTCATAGAGCGCGATCAAAAGCCGTGCAATCCGTTCAGCGTCGGCGCGATGCTCCGCGGCAGTCTTGTCTCGCATGCCTTGCAATTCAGCGAGATCAAGCCCCGAGCAAAACGCATCTCCTGCTCCGGTAAGTATCAGCGCACAGCATCGGTTTGCAGCGGTCTCTTCGATCACGCTGATCAGTTCGACCTGCATCTCCTGTGTCATCGCGTTGCGGCGATCAGGGCGATTCAGAGTGACGGTACGAATGGGATGGCTGTCAGTTACAAGAATCGTCTTATGACTCAAGTTCCACTCCTTTCAGGAACGGCGTCGCTCTTATTGGACGGCCGAACCAAAACAGCTCGAAATCTCATTACTGGCGAGTATCAAAGAATCAAATGATCCGAACCAAGGCAGGCTTGCACCGCATTTGCGCAACTCGGCCACAAGGACCTCGGTAGATAAATTGCCCACCAGAACATCCTGCGCAAATGGACATCCGCCAAGTCCGCCAATCGCACCATCAAATCGCCTGCACCCCGCTTGATAGGCAGCGCGAATGCGCTCTGCTGCCTCTGCAGGGCGCGCATGCAAGTGTACGCCGATCTCAATGTTGTCGAATTCGCTGATTACCGCGGACAGCACACTTGCAATCTGATCAGGATTGGCGAGACCGACCGTATCTGCAAGTGAGATTTCGGTGATTCTGCACTCGGCGATCAGGTCGCAAGCCTGTAACACTTCGTCAATGCTCCACGCATCTCCATACGGGTTGCCGAAAGCCATCGAGACATAGGCCACCACATTGCGGTCTTCGTCTTCGGATATCAATTGAATTCTCTGCAGAATGTCCAGCGATTCTTCCAGAGTCTGGTGCTGGTTTCGACGAAGGAATTCAGGGGAGATGGAATAGGGGAAACCGAGAGTCTTCACAGCCTCGGTTTGAACAGCGCGGAGCGCGCCTTTTTCATTGACCACGATGCCGATAATCTCGACATCGGCCGGCGGCGCCAATTGCGTAAGCACCTGTTCCGAGTCGGCCATCTGGGGAACTGCCGCAGGCGACACGAAGCTCACCGCGTCAATGTGCCGGAATCCCGCGTCGATCAGCTTGCGGAGATAGCCGGCTTTGGTTTCCGGTGCGATATGTCCCGGCAGACCCTGCCAGGCATCTCGCGGGCACTCGATAATTTTGACAGCGTCACCCATTCAAATCACTCATGCGCAGTGCAACCACGCAGCCAGGTGCATCTACGCTTATTGTCCGCTAGCCGCGCGATGGATGGACCTTGAGAATCTCTCTGGCGATCACCATGCGCTGGATTTCGCTTGTGCCTTCGCCGATGGTGCACAGCTTAACGTCACGATAATACTTCTCGGCGGGGTAGTCTTTGATGAATCCGTAGCCACCAAATAACTGCACGGCTTCGTCACAGATTCGGACCGCGACCTCGCTGGAAAAAAGCTTGGCCATGGACGATTCGCGCGTCACCTTGCGCCCGGCATCCTTTAGCACGGCGGCCCGCTGCGTTAGCAAGCGCGCGGCATCCAACTCGGTCGCCATATCCGCCAACTTCCATTGAATGCCCTGGAACTCCGCGATGGCTTTGCCGAACTGCCTTCGTTCCTTTACGTATTTCAGGGCGGCGTCGAGCGCGCCGCGTCCGATTCCGAGCGCCAAAGCTGCAATCGAGATGCGACCCCCGTCGAGCACGCGCATCGCGTCGATGAAGCCCTCGCCTTCCGTCCCCAGCAAATTTTCTTCGGGAATTTCGCAGTCTTCAAAAATCAGCTCGCTGGTATCGCTTGCGCGCAGGCCAAGCTTGTTTTCTTTCTTGCCAGGTCGAAAACCCTTCGTACCTTTCTCTACGACAAACGCCGACAGACCGTGCGTTCCCTTGCTCTTGTCCGTCGAAGCGATCACCACGGCAAGGTCGGCATAGTGGCCATTCGTGATGAATGTTTTGTTGCCATTCAGCACGTAGCGGTCGCCCTTCTTCACTGCGGTGGTGCGCGAATTGCTGGCGTCCGAACCGGCACCGGGCTCCGTCAATCCCCACGAGGCCAGCCATTCGCCGCTTGCCAGTCGCGGCACGTATTTCTTCTTCTGAGCTTCGTTTCCCGCCAGAAAAATATGATTAGTCCCGAGCGAATTGTGCGCTGCGACAATGATGCCGATAGACCCGTCGACGGAAGCCAGTTCCTCGATCGCCAAAACGTAATCGACGTAACCGAGACCGGCCCCGCCGTACTCCGGTGGGAAGATGACGCCAAGCAGGCCCATCTGGCCCAACTTCTTCACGACATCGAGCGGGAACTCGCTGGCCTCATCCCATTTCATTACGTTCGGTGCAATCTCACGCGCGGCAAATTCGCGAATCTCGCGGCGAAGTGCTTCCTGTTCTTCCGTCAAAACGAAGGGATACAGGCTTTCATTGGTTTCGAGAGCAACGCTCATGTTGTTTGGCTCCTTTGCGTCCGGGGATTGACGCCAGTCTTTGCTTCTGACTGGGTAAGATGCCGCCACTTGAATTTCAAGACATTGGCCCGAACAACTCCTCAGGTCTGTAGAACTCCCGGATTGAACTTTGGGATCTCCGGGTTCGTTGCACAGGCCTCAAGCGCTGTGATCAGCACGTCTCTCGTCCTTGCCGGGTCAATGATGGCGTCGATCCAGAGACGTGCCGCACCGTAACGGGGATCAGCCTGGGCATCGTAGGTAGACTTGATTTCCTCGTAAAGCGCCTTCCTTTCTTCTTCTGAAAGCACCTTGCCGCCGCGCTCAACCTGCTTGGCGCGAACTTCCGCCAGCGTGCCCGCAGCCGATGCGCCGCTCATCACGGCATACCGGGCAGTGGGCCACGCAAACAGAAATCTTGGATCATACGCCTTGCCGCACATCGCATAGTGCCCCGCGCCAAAGCTTCCACCGATAATCACGCTGATCTTCGGAACAACGCTGGTACTGACCGCCGAGACCATCTTTGCGCCGGCTCGAATGATTCCGGACCACTCAGCATCCTTGCCGACCATAAATCCATTCACATCGTGCAAGAACACCAGCGGCACCAGGTTCTGATTGCAGTCCATAATGAAACGTGCCGCTTTCTGCGCACCCTCGGTATATATGACGCCGCCGACTTCGATTCGCTTTGCACCTGCTGACGGTCCCATTGCGACGGTCTGATTCTGATTCGTTTTCTGGTTGGCAACGATGCCCACCGCGTGACCGCCGATGCGCGCATATCCGCAAAGAACTGTCCGGCCAAATTCCTCTTTGTACTCGTCAAATTCGCTGCGGTCGACAATGCGTGCGACCACTTCGCGCATGTCGTAGACATTGCTCGTGCCAGGTGCGGGATTCAATAAGCCGTAAACATCATCGACGGAGTACTTCGGCACGTCGTATTTCGCATCGAACGATGTGCGACTAAATCGCTCCGCTGAAACACTTGCAACTCGCCTGCTACCGAGTTTATCCACGAGCGAGCGCATGCGCGCGAGACAGTGGTGATCGTCCGGCTCCTTGAAGTCGACAGTGCCTGAAATTTCCGCATGCATGGCAGCGCCGCCAAGTTCTTCAGGGTCAGTCTTCTGACCAATTGCGGCCTGCACCAGCGACGGGCCTGCAAGAAACAGGCCTGAACCCTCCGTCATCAAGACCGTATCGGTCATCACCGGCAGATAAGCGCCGCCGGCAACGCACATGCCCATAATGGCCGTAATCTGCGGAATGCCCAGCGAACTCATCACTGCGTTGTTGCGAAAGACCCGCCCGAAGTCATCGGTATCGGGGAAAACGTCCTCCTGCAATGGCAGGAATACACCAGCAGAATCCACCAGGTAAAGTGTCGGGATGCGATTCTCGAGCGCGATATTCTGTGCGCGGATGACTTTCTTTGCCGTCATCGGAAAGAAAGCGCCGGCTTTCACCGTTGCGTCGTTGGCGATGATCATGCAAAGCCGTCCGCAAACACGGCCGAGGCCGGTGACTACGCCCGCTCCCGGTGCGCCGCCATATTCGGCGTACATTTCGTGCGCAGCCCAGAGGCCCAACTCTAGGAAATCACTCTCCGGATCAAGCAGCACCTTCATGCGTTCACGAACCGTAAGTCGCTTCTTCGCGTGCTGGGCGGCTGCGGCCTTGGCTCCGCCTCCAAGACGAATCGCCTCTTCCTGGGACCGTACGGTGGCAAGCACTTCGAGCAGCGCGGTCCTGTTGGACTTCGCGCGGGAGGATTGAGGATCAAAGCTGGAACCGATCACGTTTTGGAGTTTCGAGGTCTCTGCCATTCTTTACTCACACAAACTCGCAGACTATAGCATCTTGGATGGTACTGGCGTCCAGACGGACTCACGCCGGAGTGAGCAACATCGAAATCAGATGAGCTTTTTTGAACGTGCACCTCGCCAGTACAGAAACAGGCCAATCAGGATTGAAACGGCTGTTCCACCAACCAGCTTTAATTCGAAGCCAAGTTTATTTGACGAGTCACCCGGCGGTACAAGTGAAACAATGATGCCGATCAGAACGACCGCAAATCCAAGCCCTCCGCATATCCAGGTCCCGGCGACACCACCCGGCACAAGCACCGCATGGGGATTCTCGTTGCGGTCCTTGCGTCGCGAAAGCTTGATCACCGCCGCGAACATGTAGAGAAACGGAATGAAATACAGGATGATTGCGGCATCCACCAGGAACTGATACGCGCCGATCATCTTCTCATTGATTTGGCTGACAACGAGAATCGCACCGGATATCGTCGCCTGCACGAGGATTGAAATATACGGCGTTTTCCATTTTGGATGGATCTTGCCGAATGCTGCCGGCAGGTAGCGATCGATCCCAACAACAAACGGCACGCGCGCGATGCCTGCGACCGTGCTCCCTACGCCGCCCGCATTACCCACCGTCACCAACATCGCTGCCAGGACTCCAAGCAAACCAATGCGCAGCGCTACAGAACCAACCGTGATCGCACTGAATACCCCGCTCTGCGGGTCAACGCTCGCGGCCGGTAACAGAGCAAGAATCGCGAAGGTGCCGCCAATATACATCAAAGCGATCAGCGCCCCTGCGCCGAATACCGCACGTGGCAGCGTGCGCCTCGGGTCGCGTACCTCCTCGCTCATCGCCGAAACCAGCTCAAGGCCCGTGAAGGCAAATGCAATCTGCGACCAGAAATTCACCGTGTCCCAGTTCCACACCGGCATCATGTTCTGCATCGTGAAGTGCGTCGCAGATCCGTGCTTGAACACGACGACCACCGCTACAAGGCCAAGTATCACGAGGGGCAAGTACGTGCCGACGCCCCCGGCATTCTGCAGCCACTTGCCGATGTTCAGACCGATGATGTTCAGAATCACGGCAACCAGCAGCAATCCCAGCGACACGCTGAGCAGGAATGTCCGATCCTGGGCCAACTCTGCGCCACGTCCGCCGACGATGTACGCGGCCATCGATGCGCTGGCCAGCAGCAGACCAGGAAAATAGAAAACGGTATAAATCCAGTAGGTCCACCCCGCTACAAATCCATGGAAGTCGCCAAAGGCTTCCTTCGACCAGGCATAGAGTCCGCCTTCTTCTGGGAATCGCGACGACAGCTCATTGATGACCAGCGCGCCCGGAACGAAGAAGAAGACGGCAGCGATCACCCACAGGCTGATCGAGGACGTTCCGTTGTGACCAGCAGCGGCGATCCAGCGCGGACCGAGGACGGTGGCGATGTTGAACAGCAGAACATCCCAGAAGCCCATGGTCTTCCGCAGTTGCGACTTGGGGTCGCGCGAAGGAGCCGCAGAGATGGTCATAAGGCCCCTCGGGCGTCCGTGCGGTCGTCATCTTGTTGCATAAGCGATCATCATAGTAGCGCTTCGTTCGACCGCACAAATGGCGCCGCTACCGTGCGCCGGCCTTACAACTGGCTCTCTCCGAGAGGAAATCGTTCCCTGACCTCGTAGCGAGAGCCTCCTGGACCAAGAAACACTTCGTAGAGCAGAAACTCCCTCGCCGTGAACACGGGGAATTGGACGTTGGTGTTTGCGCGAGCTTTGAGCCGCTTGAGAGCACGCATGCGATTGTCTCCCTTGGCGCGAGCCAGCGTCACATGAGGATGAAAGGGACGGTTCTCGGCAGCAAAGCCACAGTTCGAAGTTGCTCCAAGAACTCGTTTTTCCAACTGCAATAGCTCGGACGAAACCCTGACATCGGCGAAAAACACCCCGGCCCGATCGAAAAAGCCAGTCCCGCCGATCTGAACGGGAACACTCGGCGATCGAACTCCCCTGAGGCGCTCTACAAGGCAGGCGTATTTTTCCTCGGACGTTTCACCGAGAAACTGCAGAGTTACGTGCCAGGATTCAGACGAACTCCACCGGAGTCCGTCGCCAGCGGACTGCAGGCTCCGCGAGAGTCGCCCAATCACATCAACCACTTCCGAAGCCAGCGGAATTCCAATAAAGAGGCGCATGATTGGCCCTCATCAAAGGTACTTCGCAAAAGACTCGATCTGCTTCACCTGGTGGTCCCGCCGCTCTACCGGAGAGGATAGAACCGTAGAAGTCGAAGTTGCCCCCAGGGCTGAGAGCCGGTCGATCAACGCCTCCAGGTGCCGGATCGAGACCACGTCTGCCTCGATGACGAACGATTCGGCCCCGGTGATCCGGTGGCAACGGCTGATCTCGCTCAATTCCTTCAGCGCAGAAACGGTGCGGCTGATCTGCAGTTCGCCGCCGGGAATCGTGAGCCGCACAAGGACGCGGATGGGCACGCCCAGTTTCGCGCTGTCCAGAGAAGCGTGATAGCCGGAGATGACGCCGGCCTCTTCCAGGCGATGGACGCGCTCCGCCACCGCAGGCGTCGAGAGCCCAATCTTGCGGCCAAGCTCCGCAAAGGATACGCGTGCGTTTTGCTGCAATGCCTCCAGAATCTTCCAGGCAATCGCATCGAGGTCGATTTTGTTGGGAACGGACTTGTGTGCCATCTACCAGCAATCCTTAAGTTACTTACCCATTATGCTTAATCTTCTAAGCTTTTGGCGTCCTTTTTTCCAAGAGATCCCATTTTCAGTGCCTGCTAGCGAGCCTATCTTATCGATCAGCAGGGAATGTTTCCCCTTTTCACTCCCCTCATTCCCGGCGCAGGAGGTACCTCATGAGCGCCACCGTGCACTCAGCACCCGCACACGTTGGTTCACAGCCGATCACCGAATCCGTCCCCACCGGCAAAGACTTTCTTCCGCTGAAGGGCACCGATCACGTCGAGTTCTACGTAGGCAACGCCCGCCAGTCAGCGTATTTTTACCGGGCCGCATTTGGCATGTCGCTGGTCGCCTATGCCGGACCGGAAACCGGCCAGCGCGATCGATCCTCCTACGTGTTGCAGCAAGGCAAGATTCGTTTCGTGCTCACCACACCTTTGCGCGGAGGAAACGCAATTGCAGAGCATGTCGGCCGGCACAGCGATGGCGTCAAGGTGATTGCGCTCTGGGTGGACGATGCCCGCCGTGCATGGACCGAGACCACAAGCCGCGGCGCGGTGAGCGTGGCTCAGCCCTATGTTCTCGCCGATGAGCGCGGCCAGGTTGTGCTGTCGAGTATCCGGACGTACGGCGACACAATCCACACGTTTGTTGAGCGTGGCGAGTACTCCGGGGCATTCCTTCCCGGCTACCGCTCGGTCGAAAGCGACAAGATCGCCCGCCCCACAGGCCTGCTCCACATCGACCACATGGTCGGCAACGTGGGCTGGCACGAGATGGACGAATGGGTGAAGTTCTACGCGAACGTGATGGGGTTTTCGCTGTACCAACATTTCGACGACAAGGACATTTCAACCGAATACTCGGCCCTCATGTCGAAAGTGATGGCGAACGGCAACGGCTATGTGAAGTTCCCTATCAACGAGCCGGCCGAGGGCAAGAGGAAGTCGCAGATCGAAGAGTATCTCGAGTTCTACGGTGGTGCCGGGGTGCAACACATCGCGCTCGCCACCAACGACATTCTGCATACGGTAAGCAAGCTCAGCGAGCAGGGCATTGAGTTTCTGCACGTGCCGCACACGTACTACACCGAGTTGCAAGGCAGAGTCGGCAAGATTGACGAGCCCATCGACGAATTGGAGAAACTTGGAATCCTGGTCGACCGTGATCCCGAAGGCTACATGCTGCAGATCTTCACGCGCCCGGTAGAAGATCGGCCGACGTTGTTCTTCGAGATCATCCAACGGAAGGGCAGCCGCAGCTTCGGCAAAGGAAACTTCAAAGCGCTCTTTGAGGCAATTGAGCGTGAGCAACAGGCGCGCGGCAATCTGTAGGAGAGGTGAGATGAAAACCGAAACGCTTTCAGTCGCCGTACCCTACCTGATCGAGCAGGACTATTCCGCCTACACCGAAGAACAGCATGCCGTGTGGGCGGAACTCGTGGGCCGTGTGCTTCCGGAATTGGAGAAACACGCGTCGCGCGCCTACCTCGACGGTTTCCAGATCATCGGCCTGCAAAAGGACCGGCTGCCGCGTCTCGCGTCAATCAGTGCGCGCCTGGAACCGAGAACCGGTTGGAACTCGACACCGGTGAGTGGATTCCTGCCGGCGCCCGCGTTTTTTGAGATGCTGGCTGCACGCCGGTTTCCAACCACAACTTGGCTGCGCAGCCGTGATTCGCTCGAGTACACCCCCGAGCCAGATATCTTCCACGACGTCTTCGGCCATGTTCCTATGCATGCACATAAAGTCTTCGCCGATTTTCTCGAGCGGTACGGCCGCGTCTGTGCGTCCGTCGAAGATGATGCAGTCCTGGAAAAGCTTGGCCGCCTGTTCTGGTACACCGTCGAATTCGGCCTGATTCGCGAAGAAAGCGAGATCAAGGTGTACGGCAGCGGCCTGATCAGTTCGCATGGCGAATGCAAGAATGTCGTCGAGGGGCATTGTGCTGTCCGCGATTTTTTATTGGACGAGGTGCTCAATACTCCGGTAAAGGTGGATGAGTTGCATAAGCTCCTGTTTGCGGTCAGCAGTTTCGATCAGATCTACGAAGCGATGCACGAGGCGGAGCACCGTGCCATGCAAAATAGGCTGTAAAAGGTGAAAAGCATGTCCGATGAGATCCGGTATCAAACCGGCTTTGGAAACGAATTTGCCACCGAGGCAGTCGCCGGTGGATTGCCGCAAGGCCAGAATGCGCCGCAAAAGCATCCTCTCGGGCTTTACACGGAGCAATTCAGCGGCACGCCGTTCACCGCACAACGAGCCACTAATCGCCGCACCTGGACCTATCGCATCCGCCCTTCTGTAACGCATCGACCTTATGAAGAGATCCCCGCAAAACTGATTCGCAGCGGCCCTTTTCTAGAGACTCCGACCTCGCCGAATCAACTTCGCTGGGACCCTCTGCCGTTTCCCAAGGAGAAGACCGACTTTGTTGATGGGATTGTGACGCTCGGCGGCAATGGCGATCCAGCCATGCAGGTTGGCGTGGCCATCCACATCTACGCGGCGAATACCTCCATGCAAGACCGCTTCTTCTACACCGCCGACGGTGAATTGCTGATCGTTCCACAAATGGGAGTACTGCATTTTCATACCGAGCTCGGCATTCTGGAAGTCGCACCCGGCGAGATTTGCGTCATTCCGCGAGGCGTCAAGTTCCGCGTCGTTTTGGCGGAGAAGCAGGCGCGCGGATATATCTGCGAGAACTACGGCCTTCCGTTCCGCCTGCCCGAGCTTGGGGCCATCGGCGCCAATGGCCTCGCCAATCCGCGCGACTTCAAAGCGCCGGTCGCAACGTTTGAGGATCGCGAAGGAGATTTCCGCATTACCTCAAAGTTCCTCGGGCGTCTGTGGTCCGCCGTCATCGATCATTCCCCTCTCGATGTGGTGGCGTGGCACGGCAACTACACGCCGTACAAATATGACCTCGCGCTGTTCAATTGCATCAATACGGTTTCCTTCGACCACCCCGATCCTTCGATCTACACAGTGCTGAGCGCGCCGTCGCATGTTCCCGGCACTGCCAACTGCGACTTCGCCATCTTCCCCCCACGATGGATGGTCGCCGAGCACACTTTCCGACCGCCCTGGTTCCATCGCAACCTGATGAACGAGTTCATGGGCTTGGTCTTCGGCGCCTACGATGCGAAGGCCGAAGGCTTCGTGCCCGGCGGGGCCAGCTTGCATAACTGCATGGCGGGCCACGGACCGGATGCCGAGACCTTCGAGCGCGCGTCTTCCGCCGAACTCAAGCCGCAATATCTCTCCAACACGCTTGCATTCATGTTTGAGACACAGCTCGTTGTACGGCCCACTGAGTTCGCGATGAACACCCGCATCCTGCAACATGAGTATTTCGAATGCTGGCAGGGACTGAAGAAACACTTCAAGCAGAGCCCGCAGGCAAAATCCAAAAAGAAATGACCGCCATTGAAACACTGCTCGCGGGCCTGTTCGACTACGCAGGTCTGTATCCGCCTGCGAGTCTAAGCTTGCGCTCCGCCGAGAACAACTATCTCGAGTACAGTCGCAGCCACCACGCCGGGGTTCTCGGACGGTTCATCATCAACCTGGATCGTCTGGGTGAATTCCGCTCGACGATTACCGGCGATTCGCTCGAAAAGTACAGACTCAGCGTGATCGCGACTGAAGATTCTGACTGGACAGCGTTGGCCGCACAAATCAGCAAGGGGCTTCCCATTGATGCCCTCGAAATCAAATGCAGCCAACCTCTCATAATCGAGCGCATCGCGAAACAAATCCCGGGCGGTCTTGAGACATACTTTGAAGTACCCATGAACGCGACTTGCCAACCCACTCTCAAGGCGATCTGCGCTGTGGGTGCGCGAGCCAAAATACGAATGGGTGGTGTTGTCCCGGAGGCGTTTCCTTCCGTACCGGACGTAGCGCAGATGCTGAAGTCTCTCGTGGATAACCGACTTCCATTTAAGGCAACCGCAGGGTTGCATCATCCCCTGCGCTCGATGCGGCCGTTGACTTACCAGCCGCAGGGCCCCACCGGAGTAATGCACGGCTTCATGAACCTCTCTGCTGCCGCGGCACACCTCTACTTCGGCGGCCATGTCGATGAGGCGCGGCGCATCCTGGAAGAGGAAGACACAGCCGCCTGGCGAATCAGCCCGGACGCACTGCACTGGCGCGATCGCTGCTGGTCCACGAAACAGCTGGCGACTCTTCGCCAGGAATGTTTCATCAGCATCGGAAGCTGCTCTTTCGAAGAGCCCATTCATGATTTGGAGTCTCTGGGATGGCTATGAAGAGTTGGGTTGAGACTGCGAATCAGCCCGATAGCGATTTTCCACTGGAGAATCTGCCCTACGGCGTGTTTCGCCACGGCCAGCAAACGCGCATCGGCATCGCCATCGGTGACCACGTTCTGGACCTGCACGCGTGTGCTCAGCAAAGACTCTTGCCGGAACTTCAGCCCGATGCAGTCGCAGCGTGCTCTCAGCAAACTCTGAATTCCCTTATGTCTCTCGGACCGCAGGTCTGGTCTAAGCTCCGCAAAAAGATTACGGCACTACTCGACGCGGATCGCGCCAACTCTGAGACGCAAGCGCGCCTGAAATCACTCTTGATCCCGATGCGCGAAATGGCGATGCAACTACCCGCGCAGATAGGCGACTATACCGATTTCTACGCATCCATTTATCACGCCACGCGCGTCGGCAAGCTCTTCCGTCCCGACAACCCATTGCTGCCCAACTATAAATATGTTCCGATCGGCTATCACGGCAGGACCTCATCCATCGTGGTCAGCGGACAAGAGATTCGCAGGCCAAGCGGTCAAACAAAACCTCCTTCTGCTGATGAACCTGTATTCGGCCCATCGCGCTCGTTGGACTACGAACTGGAAGTTGGCATGTTCGTGGGTCCGGGAAATGCTCTCGGTCAGCCCATTCCGATTGACCAGGCAGAAAAGCACATCTTCGGACTCTGTCTGGTGAACGACTGGTCCGCACGCGACATTCAGTCCTGGGAATACCAGCCCCTTGGCCCGTTTCTCGCCAAGAACTTCGCCACCACCATTTCTCCTTGGGTCATCCCACTGGAGGCGCTTGCACCGTATCGCGTTCCTGCTTCCACTCGGCCTGAAGGCGATCCATCGCCGCTCTCCTATCTGTCTTCGAGCGATTCCAGCCAATCCGCGATCAATCTCACACTTGAGGTATTTCTTCAGTCCGAACAAATGCGAAAGGCAGAGGTCGCACCGATCCAGTTGAGCAAGGGAAATCTTCGCGATCTTTATTGGACGCTTGCCCAATTGCTGACGCACCAGGCGAGCAACGGATGCAACCTTCGCCCCGGTGATCTGCTCGCAACCGGTACGATCTCCGGCCCGCAGCAGGGTTCTGAAGGCTGCCTGCTCGAAATGAAGCACCGAGCCGAGCCGCTTCGCCTGCCCACCGGTGAGACGCGCACATTCCTCGAGGACGGCGATGAGGTCACCTTACGCGGGTATTGCGATAAGCCAGGCCTGCTGCCCCGCGTTGGTTTCGGATCATGCGTCGGACGAATCACTTCACCTGGCTAACGCGATCGCGCCAACAGGGTTGAATTGGGGCCAGAATTCACGCAAAGCCACATCCAGATGACTGCTCCCCTTAGCGTATGTCAAACTTAAGCAGTGGGATAAACCGCCAGAAGCGGGCCTGTAGCTCAACGGTTAGAGCGGGGGACTCATAATCGTAAATAACTTATTCTTAATAACTTAGCATGCAAATGCACCATCATGCAGAGATGTGCAAAGAACCATTGAATCAATAGCTTGTATTGGGATTCGGTTTTGCGTCATCTCGCACCCTCATGCAGCGTTTTGCAAATCGAACCGGCACCAGAACCGGCACCGGAATTGATGCCTAAGAATCTATTTCCGAAAGCATTTGGTTCTGTTGGGGTCACCGGGTTCGCTGACCCTGTCATAGTACTGAATCATCAGTTCCAACAAGTTCCAACCAATGCTCAATCACTTGCCGGTAAGTTCCTGCGCCTTCCGTTCGGCAGGCCCGATGACGTCGGAATCCAGGCAGCCCATCAGCATTGCATCGTCCGTGTAATCGCGACTTCACTGAGACCGTCTCGATCCTTACTGAGATCGGAGTCTATGGGCTCGTCTCCTGTTCCGTGGGCCAACGAAGATCCGCATCCAGTCGAAGCTGTCGACTCTCCGCCGGTAGTGTCTTAAATCTGCGTTGATAGAATTGATTATCGTGGCTGACAAAGACGTGGCACTAGGAATTTTGCAGGCTGCTATCGCTCTAGGAGGCTTACTCCTAGTATTCATTGGCTTTCTTCTAGAGCGAGCAAGCCGCACCGATCTAAAGCGGAATCGATCTAAGGTAAGGACAGTTGCGCTCTGCGGATTGGTGCCATTTATAGCGGCATTGGCATGCGCGTGGCAGAGTGTTTGGGCAATTCAGGGAGCGCACGGTTCTGCACTGTACCTGTTTTGCACAACAAAAATCGTGCTTGTTCTGACGGCGGGATACGCAATAATGGCTGCATTCTTCGAGACCGAATGAAAGTGTGGCCAAATGGGGCTTACGGAAGCAAAGCTCAAGGACTTGACCGACAAAGATTTCGACAAGCTCTACACAAAGCACAAGAAGGTATGGGTAGAGGCCATCAATAACGCCAAAGATTTTGTGAAAGCTACCATTACTGACGGGAAAGATCCGAGGCCAGATGATTTGCTTGACCCGCTCGTTCCGGTTGTGAGGGCTAATCAACTCTTCCGGGATCATCAGGCGGACAACAAGGCGAGAGGCAAAAGATTTGTCATCGCATTCGCTGAATACATCATCGATAACAACTTGTAGGGAGAAACGATTATGAGCCAGAAAGAGAAAATCAAGATAGCCAAGCAGTACATCGATAAGCAACTCGAATCGATGAAGAACCACGGCTGTGCGCCCAAAGCACTGACCTCTACCCAGTATCAATCCATGGTCTCTCAAGTCGCCAAGACCATCCTCAAATAGTAAATCGGGGAGGTATCAGATGCCTCCCCCTCCCCTTTTTAGGCAATCAGTTCCCCAATTGTCCAAACATGCCCAGCAATCCCAGACTCCATCGCGGGCGTTACGCGCAGCGTTTTGTGGACTCGGCAAAAGTTGTAATAGGCAAACCACAGCGAGTAAGCCGCTTCAAGGTGCTCCCATTTCTTACTGAACGCGTTGCTCAGGCGGGTCATGCGTCGCATTCCCATTCTCACGCTCAAATTCTGCCGTTCGATGTGCGACGTGCAAATCCGGCTTCTAATCGGCTTTCCCATGATCTCGACTGGGACTGAATCCACGACCTCCGCCGGGCTGTAGCGCTGTTCTCCGTCACGGGGTGTTCCATAGACTTTGATTAACTGGGCAAAGTCAACCCGATCTCTTAGCAGCATCTTGATGGCGCTCACATAGGGTCCGAATCCATCCGTAGTCAACTGGAATCGTTCAACCGATGTTGCATAGGCTAGCTTGCCGATAAAGGCGTCTGTGGCCTTCGCTGTGCGTTTGCCGAGGTGGTAGGCGAGGACCAGCTTCGTATTCCGCTCCATGCCGATGAAGCAACAGGCGTCTCCCAGTTAATCGCCATCATCATCGGACTTGTGGCCTTCTTTTTTACCCACGAAACCCCATACCTCGTCCGCTTCTACATCCTTGACGATGAGGTTCTGAATCTTGGAAAGCATCAGCTTTTCGCACCGCTCACCGGCTTTGACCAGTAAGCTCATAATCGTGTTGCGGTCCATGTTGCAAATCCGTTCCGTGCTGCGAATCGAATTGCCTTCGACAAGCAGTTGAATGGCGAGTACCGCGCGATCCTGAGAGATGTACATTGTGTCGAGCGTCCGCGCGTGAGGCTCCGTGAATGTGCGCTTGCACTGAGGGTAGCGGAACCGGCGTAGACCGTTGCGATGCTTCCCGAATCGCTGGCAATCAACGCTGCACTCTGAGCATTTCATCTCGAACTGGGCCGTGTTCATCATGGGTAAATAATACAGCAAGCGCTCGCTGTTTGTCAACGCAGAAAGTGTGCTAGTGTTTGGAGTGCGGACGGTGGGACTCGAACCCACATGCCGTGAAGCGTCGGTTTTGGAGACCGCTGTGTCTGCCATTCCACCACGTCCGCACCATGCGGGGAGCATCCTAAAATGCTCCCCGTTGCTGTCTACGGTGGTTTCCTCGTGGTGGTCCTCTAATTCGCGTCCTCATGTAATTAAGAATCAGTCGATTACAGAAAACACGAAAGGCTTTCTAATGGGAGTTTTCGCGGAAGTTTTCGGGCATATAGGGCTTTTATCGGACAGATGTAGGACAGTTATCGGGCATTACGATGTAAACTGATCCAGCTTCATCCCCATTGCCTCTGCGATTCTCTTCGCCACAGACTTGTCCACTTTGCCAGTCCTCCGAAAGCGATAGAGGGTCTTTATATCGGCGTCAACGGTCACACTAAATTGAGTTTGAGTGATCCCTTTGTCTTGGATGTAGGCTTCCATGCGCCGCGCCGCCTTATCTGAGTGGATGGAGCGAGCGATTCTCTTCCGAGGGACTGGAGCCCAGACAGACGGCACGTTCGGCGAAGCAACTACCATTTTGAGGAGTGGAGGGCCGGAAGGAACGTCAATCCCAGACGCCGCGTAGGTGCTCGCCAGCTTAGCGGGCTGTGGCTCGGCGAGGGCAGCCAGCAATGGATTAGGGGAGTTTTCAAATCTGGATTTAACGTGTTCATCCAGTGTTGCGAGAAGCAGCTTCTCACATCTTTTTGAGTCTTTCTCGGATATCCCATCAAAATCCAAAAGGCATCCCATGACCCATTGGATTGAATTCAGTTTTAGTTCAGGAATCCAGCGCTGGAGGACTGTCGCATAATTACTGTACGCGGAAAGATAGAGATCAAATATCTTTACCACATAAGAGCGCAGGTATGTTTCTGCTTTCAATTCATTGGCAATTGCCCCATACCTATCCATACAGTTCTCAAGCGCTGAAGACAGTTTTCGTTCAATAGACTCTAAGGCGTGAGCTTCTGCGATAGGCAGTGCAGGGATAGGCGGTACGGAGCTTTTTTGTTCCATCGGCACCTTGCGTCGGCATAGCAAGGGCGTTACGATGAGGGTAACCAGCCGCTTCATCGAAATGCCCCGGCCTCGCGCCGGGCTTTTCGTTTATTGGCTAGATTCTACTAGGATTCCTTGCGAGGACGCCCGCCAGCGCGAGTCTTGCGCTTTGCCGCAAGCTGGCGGAAGTATTCAGGGCCACGTTTCGCCGTCACCGATCCACCTTTAGCGCCTAGCAGCGCAGCGGCGGGCATCTTGGATTGATTCAGCAAGTCATCTGTGAGCGCTCTGGCAGCATTCAAGATTTCACGGCATCTCGCCGTTCGCTCATTACCAAGCATGGAAAGGTTCGCATCCAACTGGCCTAACAGTCGCTTCAGTGTCGTTAGTTCTCGCGGTTTCATACGTCCACGATACTACGAAAGCAAGCGGTTGCTGTTTCCCGATCAACGCAGATTTAAGACACTACCCTCTCCGCCAGCATCCGCCGTTTGTCTGTGTAGAATTATCATCTTGTGCTAGATTCGATTCTGCGCCGTCTCGCATCTCCTTGCCGCGTTTTTGCAAATCGAACGGCACCAGAACGGCACCGAAAATCGCCGAACGTACCGCCAATTTGAATAACCTAGGACCCAAGGCGTTGAGAAGTGAAAAGGCACCAAGAAGGATTAAACTCACCAGGTCACAGAAGATTGCGTATCACGAAGCGGCGCACGTGGTCGCCCATTTGAGATTTGAAATTGCTTTTAGGGCAGTTTATCTGGCGCGAGATGACGGCACGATCGCGCTGACCGACGGGCGAGTGAGAAACGACGCCCTTGGAACTGTCGAATCGTGCGACCCACTCGAGTTGTGGCAGCGGGCTGGCAAGGAGAATGGTTACAATTATCTCTTTGCGTTGCTGTCCGGTCTTTGCGCGACCAAAATCATGTCACCTTACCGCAGCTATGCCAAAATTGTAAGCAGCGGTGAGGCAGAGGCAGACTGGTCGCATGCGCGAGCGTTCGTCAAGGCGGACCAGATATCCAAAATATGCAAACGAATCGCGGAGGTCGATCTGAAAGGGAAAGAATCTGTGGAGATTGAAGATCCTGATGTCGATTTATTGGATATGACTATATGGTTAGCGCTCCGCGATGTTCGAAAGTTTGTTAAAGCCGAATGGCCTTCGATTGTGCGCATTGGCGACGCACTTCTTGCCTCGCCTACTAAGTCTCTAACGTACGCTGAATGCGCCGAATTCCTCGCGGAACGGTAAGCTTTCTGAGTAGCTGCCAGACCCGAGTTCATTCAGAGGAGCCTTTAGCCCGATTTCGATCTTCTCGCCTCGCTCGGTCGCCTCGTTCCGGTGCTCATTCGAGCAGCAAGAGCATGGTTTTTGAAGCGCGCGGCCTTTCCTTCTTGAAGGAGCGGGTGAAGTCTCCGCCGATCCTCGGTGCGATGCGTTTACACTGCCTGAGGGCCGTTGAACGCCGATTCCGCGATTTTGGCCGCCACGAGCGAGAATTTTGGCGCGAAGACTGCCTTGAAGCGAAGTAGGTGGTCTATTCCCCACCGGTGGTATTCCTCCAACGCCGAGCTCGAATCCTCGATTGATCCTTGGCGATACACAGCAATCCGGCAAGCGCGCTTTCCTTCCAGGGGTTCCCATTCGAGCGATTCGTGGAACGCCTCCTCAATCGAGGTTCGCTCTAACTTTAAGATTTCAAGCGCGGCGGAATTCTGGGCGCTTCCCCCGAAATCGACGTAAATCTCAGCCCGAAGTCGACCGCCAGCTGCGAAGCTGAACGAGTATTGGAACCCACTAGTGCCAGTGCTGAAGCTATACCAATTCTGAGGTTGGCCGATTCGGGCATTCGTAAACCGATGCTTCTCTCGGAGATCATCAATCAGCTCCTGGAAAAACTTGCGATACAGCTCGTATTTGCCACCTATTTCGTTCGTTCCTGCAGTCCGAATTGTTCTCCGCGACCAGTTGTTTGGGGACACCACTATGCGGAGATTCACCGCAGGCTTCGAGCCGTCAATTTGAAGGAGCTCCACAACAAGTCCGAAGTACTCGGTTGACGCACCATCGCCACGGTTAAGCCAGTCGAGCGCTTGGCGATGTTCCTCTCGGATTCTGCTCGACACCCAAATGACAACGCTCGCTTCTAGTCCCGCGGCGTACGTGATCAGCTGGCCGAGATGCGAATGATCAGTCTCTTCGAGCTGGTTTTCGATAATGACGCGCTTGTTGCGGCCCAAATCTCGAGCCAAAATGTCAACTGCAAAATCCCCTACGGCTTGCTCGCGCCCAACTACTTCAAGGTCAAGTCCGAGCACTTCCCCAATCACATCGATGTGGTCTACGATCCAAGGAGTGAAGTCGAAGGCCTCGTGTCTCCAAACCTCTCGCAGGTCAACGCGCTGAAGTTTGCCGAGTTCAATGGGACTCATCTGCGTGGTTCCTCCTGACCTTCGTCTAACGAACAGCCCGATTATAAGCCGGGAATGCGTTGCGGTAGCCTTCGCGTGCTCGTGATCGGAGAAGTCGCACAGGACGACGTACAGATCCTTGTGCGCGCGATTCTGATTTCCGCCCAATCCTGTGCTGTTTTCTCTCGGAACCCTTATGATGGGGTGCATCGAAGATTCAATGGCTTTGAGTCGGCTTCACGGTGCCGACTTGTTATGGCGAGCGGTCGCATTTTGCCGACGACAATCGACTGCGGCGTCCGCAATGGAGACTGAGGGAAAAGATCGGTCCAGGAGCCAATAAGGTCGGTTTGAAAACGAATTGAAACAGAACCCTTCGTAGGGAAGGAAAACAGTGGATACCAAAGAAATCATTGATCGTACTTTCAAAGAACCTGGAATCAAATACGAACTTACCGAGTTTGAGAATCTCGGCAAGCCTGTCCATGACATTCTCGCGATCTATCCAAAGACTGCCTCATTCGGCAAAGACGCCGGCAAGACCAAGTATTACCTGAAAAGCTTCATCCCATTTTCGACAGGCAACGAAGAAGTACAGGTCTACGTCGAAGGCGGCAAATCGGCACCCGAAGAAATCGTACGGCAGCTATGGGTCTACAAGCTGATTCACCAATACAACTATAAAGCCGATGAGATCGACCTGGAGAAGGGCGTGCAGTTTGGCACCGAAGTGGGGACGAAGGCAGCCGACATCATCGTCTACACCGATGCGACTAAGGAAACACCCAAGATCATAGTCGAGTGCAAAAAGCCAAAGCGCAAGGACGGGATCGAGCAGCTCAAGAGCTACATGAACGCCAAAGGCGCGCCGGTGGCAGTGTGGTCCAACGGAGCCGATAGCATCATTCTCTATCGGCCTTACCCGGCTCAGTTCGATGACACGTTGTTCGACATCCCTAAACGGGGTCAATCGCCGAAGGATGTGCTTGAAGCCAGCAAAACGCTTCTGCAGCTTAAACGGGATTTCAATTTCAAGAAGATCATCCAGGACCTTGAAGAGCTGGTGTTGGCCGACAGCGGCAAGGATGAGTTCAATGAAATCTTCAAGTTGATCTTCGCCAAGATCTGGGACGAGAAGGAAGCTCTTGAAAAACGGCCCAACAAGGTCGTCGAGTTCCGCAAGGCCATTGACCCGGATATTACGTACGACCGGATTAACAACCTGTTTCACAAGGCATGCGAGGAGTGGCCGGGCATTTTCAAAGAAGGGGACGACATTGACCTGGCCAAGCGTCATCTCCAGGTTTGTGTTGGACCCATCGAGGGTGTGCGGTTGATGGGTTCGAATCTGCGCATCATGGATGATGCCTTCGAGTACCTGCTCCCGACCGAGGCCAAGAAGAAGAAGGGCCAGTTCTTTACGCCTCGCCACGTTGTTGAGATGTGCGTACGTATGCTCAATCCGAAGCGCAATGAGTATGTCATGGACCCAGCCTGCGGCTCCGGCGGTTTCCTCCTGCATGCTATGGATTGGTGCTACCCCGCTACAGACAATGAACAACGCGAAACGAGAAAGCACAAGTACGCCTCCAAATACTTATGGGGCATCGATTTTGAACAGCGTGCCGCAAAGACGTCGCGCTCACTCATGCTCATTGCGGGGGATGGTCATACCAACATTTTTGGCCCAGATGTCAGCAGCCTTGACCCGAGGACCTGGTACGAAAGCGCCTCCGGGCAGCAACTCATGCAAGGTCTGAGACAGTCGAAGCTAACCGCGAAGAAGATCCCGGAGAACGAGACCCTAAAGGACGACGATAGGGCCTGGGAATACTTCGTGGATCTGAAGTTCGATGTGATCCTTGCAAATCCGCCATTCGCTGGTGAGATGAAGGATCGCAAGATGCTGGTGCATTACGATCTTGCCAAGCCGGCTCTCAAACGGGCGGGGGATGACAAGGCGCCAAAGGAAGAGCGCGACGTACTCTTTATCGAGCGCATCCTAAGGATGCTTAAGCCGGGGGGACGAGCAGCAATTGTGCTGCCCCAAGGCAAATTCAATAATTCATCGTTAGCCTTTATTCGCGAATGGATTCTGAAAAAGGCCAGGCTTCTGGCGGTGGTGGGCCTTCACCCCAACACCTTCAAGCCACATACCGGAACCAAGACCTCAGTTCTGTTCGTACAGAAGTACACAAAGGAACAGATCGATAAAATTGCTACGGTTCACGACCAGGTGGCGGTTGCCTGCCCGGATTACGAAGCCGAAATCAAGAAACTGCTTAAGGCCCACAAGTCTTCGTCTGATGTGCCTGACGAAGCGATCCCGGAACCAATTGCTGACCTCATTGTCGAGCGTCTGAGTGAGCCTGAGCCGGAACCAGAAGAAGCCGCAAACGGCGCGGGACAAGGCGAAAATGGCGAAGTAAAAGAGGAAACATCTGCCGCCGAGGAAGATCTCGCGGGAGCCGCAGAGGAAAAGCTAAACGACCTCAAGGCATCATTACTCAAAGCCAAACAGAAGCTCATCGACTTTGAAAGCGACATCGAGGCCCTAGCTCAGCAGAGCGAACAGGAAATCGAAGCAATAACAAAAACCTCGAAGGGTACGAAGGGCGAGTTGAACGCCCATTTGAAGCCTATCAAGGCCAAATTCAAGGTCGCAATCACCGCGCTGAAAGAGGCGCAGAAGAACAAGCAAAAGGTTATTAGGGCCGAAATTAAGGCGCTAGAAAAGCAAATTTCACAGGCAGAATTCGACCTGAAGCTAATGAGCAATCGCGGCAAGTTGATGCTGATTGTGGAAGACGCCGAACTAATCGGAACACTAAAGGAGCGCTGGATTGATTCCGAAGTGGCAAAGCAACTCGATTACCCGATCTTTATGGCGGTGAGCGAGCGCAGCGGCAAGGATAATTCGGGTGATTACCAATATGTAGTAGATAAGCAAGGCAGCTTGGTCGAGTTTCCAGAGGGCCATCCCCAAGAAGGGCAACTTGTTGTGAATCAGGACTTGGTGAACTACAACCTGCTTCCAATTGACCTGGCTGACGCGGCCCAAGTTCCCGACTCGGAGTTGTGCATAGCAGAGGCGTTTGTTCGCTTCGCCCAGGAGCAACAACTCGGATTTTGGGGAGCTGAGTAATGGCGATCATAAATAGGATAAATCTGTCGCAACTCGAAGATGAACTTCGATTCGATAGTCAATATTACACACCGAACAACATGCTGCTCGAACAGGAAATTCTCGCATTTCCAACCAGGCTTCTTGGGAGTGTAGCCCTTGTCACCGACGGCCAGCACGGCTACTTTAGATTGGATGAATCAAGCGAAATTCGCCAAATTACGGCGAAGTGCATCAAAGAGGGTCTTGTAGACAAGACCGTAGCTGATCGCTTGTCTTCTATTACACATAATAGAAATATGCGCTCTAGCCTTGCGCCAGGCGACGTTTTGGTGACAACGGCAGGCACTATCGGAGAAATTGGATTAGTTACTGACGACGTACCCCCCGCGAATATTGACCAGGATATCGGTCGGATAGCCATCCACGATGCCTCCGTGTCGCCACACTTTATTTGGGCATTTCTGCAAAGTAAGTTTGGGCGCTTTCAGATCGATCGATTCACAACGGGCCAGGTACAGACGCACCTGTCATTGAAGAAGATGAAGAAAATGCGCCTACCCCTTCTTTCGAATCACAAGTCAGTTGAGGATTTAGTTTGCAGGTACGTCGACGCAAAGAGCGTGTCAAAGGGCGCATACAAATCCGCCAAGCAACTTCTCGACTCCGCTCTCGGCCTAGACAAGCTGACATTCCAGAAGCCGATCGGATATACAGCTAGCTTAAGCGAAATCGAAACGTCTCGGCGTTTTGACTCCGAGCGTTACTTTCCCTTCTTTCGAGCATTCAGAGCCAAATTGCCTGACAACATTTCTTTGTCTGATTTGTCTAATGACCTCTACTTTTGTAAGCGTGGGAAGCAGCCAACCTATTCAACTACAGGTTTGCCCGTAATTAACTCGAAACATGTCCAGCCCAATCGAGTTCTTCTTGATGAGAATCGTCGGGCACGGCCCAATATAGAATCCAATCTTCAGATTCGCCGTGGAGATACACTTCTAAACGGTACGGGAAGAGGAACCATTGGACGCGCAGCCCCCTATCTCAGCGAAGAAATGGCAGTGCCAGATAACCACGTCACGATCTTGAGGTCGCGGAGTTTGGACCCCGCCTACCTATCTTTGTATCTCAACAGTGCTGCGGGGCAGATGCAGGTGGAAATGCACCAAAGAGGATCATCTGGACAGTTGGAGTTATATCCTCTCGACATTCGTAAGTTTTTTGTGTGGTTCGCTCCAGACGACTTCCAGCAAGAGATTCGGCGTCTCCACGACGTGGCTGCAGCGGCGGAACGAGAGTCCCACTTGCTTCTTGAACAAACCAAGTCTCGGGTAGAGCAACTCATTGAGGAGGCCGCACAGTCATGAATCTGTCGACCGAAGACACAGGCCTGCTCGAGGAGTTGTGCCAGCAGAATGGAGTGAGCCCGGAAAAGGTGCTGAAGCTTTTGGACGCCGTGCGCGAGTACGAGTTCAAGGATCGCCGCACGGGGGTTTACGACGCCCTGCGTGAGATTTTGAAGAGCAAGCCCGTACAGCATACGGAGTAGGCCACATGAACGACAACGCTGATACCGACCGCTTCGTCAGAGACCCGATCACCCTCGTGGAACTATGCCGCGAAGTCATCGACCGGCTCGATGCAAGTTCTGACAATGCAGCTGTTGCGGAGCAGGAAGCGCAGTTGCGAGCAATTGCAAAGGCGGTTGAGCAACTTGAGAAATCCCGCGTTGCCGTTCCTGACCCGCTGCGCGCGGAGAAGATCCGGTTGGCGGCATCACTGGCAGTGATCGCCGATTCCAAACTCGCGCTCACGCAATTGGCCGATGAACTTCAGGACATCTTGAAGGAACTGAGGGAACGTCTGGGGCAAAGTTCAACCACGCCGGAAGTAAAACAGCCCAAACCAAACGGTAAGCGCATAAAGGCGCCCAGGTTGCAGAAGCTGCCGAAGACGGCGCATACCGTATTGCGCGAACATATCCTGCGCGCGTTGAAGAAACTGGGTGGGAAGGCACGAATGTCGGAAGTGATGGAGGAAATGGGCCGGCAGCTCGAAGGCAAATTGCTTCCTGGCGACTTTGCCTTGCGCCAGGACGGCAAGAGTATTGCGTGGAAGAACAATGCCCAATGGGAACGGCTGAAGTTGCGTCAGGAGGGTATCCTGCGAGATGACTCACCGTCCGGCATTTGGGAGCTTGTGAAGGAGCACAGATGAAATTCCGCAAGCTAATCATCGAAAACTATAAGTCTTTCCAGTTCCCCACAGAGATCGTCTTCCCTGTGGGGGACGACGGTCGCAGTATCTTCCTGATCGGCGGGATGAATGGTGCGGGCAAGACGGCAATCCTGGAGGCCATCACCTACTGCCTATATGGTGGCAAGACTGACGAGATTTACCGCAACATCAATCGTCGTGAGAAGGCCAAAGGGAATGCCAACGTAGCTTTTGAGCTGGCTATCGAGATGGACGACCATTCGGAACTGGTGGTGAAGCGCTCTTGGACTGCTGGTGCGGTGAACGATCCAAAGCCGCGTGATTTGACTGAGCGGCTCGTGGTGGTACGAGATGGCAAGCGGGTGTCAGTGCAGAACCAGGAGATTTGGCAGGACTTCATTCGCGCGGCGATTCCGCCCGGCATCACCCAGTTCTTTTTCTTCGACGGCGAGAAAATCCAGGAGATTGCGGCGGACGACCATTCGGAGATCAGGCTCAAGTCGTCGCTTGAGGCAGCTTTAGGGATTCAGTTCATTAATCGCTTGGCCAGCGACATCATCTATATAAAGCAGCAAGAGCGACAGGGATTCGTCGAGATCTCCGACGAGGACCTGGAGTTTAAACAGAGTGAGCTAAAGCGCGAGAGAAGCAAGCTGGTCCGCAAACACCAGGAGCGCGACGGTCTCCGTACGGAACTGGAAGGCTTCAAAGCGCAGTTGGAAGAAGCTAAGAAGCGCTTCGAGGCCACTTTTCACGCAGCCCCTGAATCGCGCGAGGCCATGCGCGAGCAGGAAAAGAAGCGCGTGCTCGCCGCGAACCGTCTCGCGCAAGTAGAGAGCGAGATCAACGGTTTGTGTGAAAAGGCGCTGCCATTCAGCATTGCAGGCAAACTGTTTGACGGAATCAGACGCCAAATTGAAGCTGAGCGCGAGTCTGCCAGCGGCGAGGCCATTAAGGAGAACGCGTCCACCTTAGCAAAGCGAATCGTACGCGTGGTGGAAGAACCAGAGCCGATCTACACCGAGAAACTGTCCGACGAACGGATGGCGGAGCTTGAACGGCGCATTGTGCGGTTGCTGAAAGACGGTGATCCGAGGGCGAATGTGACGCGGGTCCTGGACCTCTCAGACCGCGACGCGGCGCGGGTACTCAACCGGATGGAATCGCTCGAATCTAGCGACGTATTTCTTTTGAAGCCGCTACTGGAAGAGGCACGCGGCCTTGAGACGCAGATTCGCCAGCTGGAAGCACTTGTTCAGGGTGGGGCATTGACGTCCACAGAGCGCGATCTCTTCGACCAGTTGCAATCGGAAATGGAAAGTTGCTCCACGCAGATTGGGCGGAAGACCGAGCAACTGCGAATAGTCGAGGAAAACATCCTCGCACTAGAGAAGCACATCGCCGACATTGAGATCGAAATTGAAAAGCTCTACGAAAAACACCACGTCTCGAAAGACAAAGCCGATTTCATTGAGGAATGCGACGCGATAGCCAGCGTACTCAACCAGTTCATCGTCAGGCTGCGCAAGAACAAAGTGCATCTCCTCCAGGAGAAGACGTTCGAGATGTACCGGCTGCTGTCAAGCCGCAGCGGGCTGATCAAGGACATTACCATCGACGACAAGACGTACGAGGTCCGAATCACCGATCGCAACGGGCACGAGATTCGGAAATCCGCGTTGTCTGCCGGCGAAAAGGAAGTGTTCGCGGTGTCGCTGTTGTGGGGGCTGGCACAGACCAGTGAACTAAAACTGCCAATCATCATCGATACACCGTTGTCTCGTCTGGACAGCACACATAGGGACAACATTGTGAATAACTACTTCCCGAACGCGGGTGATCAGGTCATAATCCTCTCGACCGACACAGAGATCGATAACAATTATTACCGGTCCTTAAAGCCGCGGCTGAGCGGTGCTGCCAATCTGGAGTTCGACCAAAGGCAGGAACTGACAACTTTCCGGCAGGGCTATTTCTGGGAGAAGAATCATGGCTGACCGGCTCTACACATCGAATGAAGCTGATGAAGTGCTCAGCGCGTTGCGCTTTGAGACGAAGCTGGAAAAGGCAGTGCTCGCTCGGATCGCCTTTGCACTTTCATTGGTGAAGGACGGGTCCGCCGTCGTACCGAGCCCGAGCTTCGGCGGCGCCGAAATGAAACGACCGACCTTCATCGGCGAAGACGAAGTATTTCTGAGAACGCTGATTGCCCACGCCTATGGAAAGCGTGAGATTGGCGAGGACGAGTTTTTCTCTAACCGCTCAATTGTGAAGAATCACATCGACAGCGGTACGGCGCTGCTGGCGCAAATGTTCACAGAAGCGGGCCGAAGTGGAGAGGGTTTGATCGGGCGGCTGGTCGATGAAGTCGAGTTTGCAGGACGACGCGAACAACTCGGGAGCGGACTCGACATCTTTGTTGGCCGAACGCTGTTGCAGCGAAACGAACTGGTCATGGAGCTAAACAACACCGCCAAGCACGCTAACTCGCACCTCGCCATCATGGGCAAACCAGGCGTCGGCAAGACTCAGTTTCTGTTAAAGATCCTGACCGATATTCGGATTCAATCAAACTACCAGACCAACTTTATCTACTTTGACTATAAGGGCGACGTGGTGGAGAACGTACGCTTTCAGGAACTCGCGCGCGTACAGCCATTTCGACTGTTACAAGGCGGGCAAAGCCTACCAATTAATCCGTTTATCTTGCCCTCTTATGACGAGCAGACGATTAATGTGTCAGCGCGCGAAAAGGCGGAGAGCTTCGCATCAATCAACAGCAAACTTGGCGTGGTTCAAAAGGGTGCTCTGACCGAGGCAATTCGCGCCGCCTATGCCAAGCGCGCAGGATCGGCTGCGCCGTATCCGGACTTCCCTGATGTTCTTGAAATTGCGACGGCAGCCTATGAAGAAGATGGAAAGAAGGACGATAGTCTTATCGAGGTGTTACGGGACCTTTCCGATTTTGACCTGTTCTGGCGTCATGGCAGTGAAGCCGTGCCGTTGGATCGAATGTCAAATCGAACGATGCTGATTGATGTTCACGCGATGCCGGTTCTGAAGGAACTCGTGGCTTATCTCGTCATTGAACGCCTCTATAAGGAGATGGCGACGCTACCCGATAGCCCAGTGACAGAGAACCGACGGACAGTTCGAACTATCTTAGTCATAGACGAAGCCCATAATTATCTTGGCCAAAAGAACATCTTCCTCCAGCGAATTATCCGCGAGGGACGTTCGAAGGGAGTAGTCGTCTTCTTCGCAAGCCAATCGCCCAACGACTACCAACAGAAGTTCTTTAACTTCCAAGAGCTGCTTGAGTTTGCTTACATCTTCCAGTGCGATGGAGTAGCGGCAGGATCGGTCCAGGATATTCTTGGCTGCAGTGCCAGGACGGCAAAGGACCTTCAGACCGAAATAGCGCGAATGGAGCCTTGGCAAGTCATTACGCGGAGCCAAGTTAAGACCGAAGAGTTCGTAAAGTTTACGGCTGAGGCGTTCTACAGAAGCTACTCATAGCTTATGGCACTTGTCGGACTGATTGCGGTTTTCCAACGGGGACGTTGATGTTTCGACGTAGCTGACAAGGCGTCTCTCTCAATTCTTTTGGCGCCGCTTCCTTTCACCGAGGCGTCTTTGCTTAGCCCGATTTGAGCAGGCATCACTGCAATATTCCGTATCTGCGCGGTCCGGTACAAAGTAATGTCCGCAATTTGGGACTGCGCATAGCCTGATCTCTCGTTGGTAAAGGTACTCCATCCTTATCATGTAGTAGAGTGCGTCTCGCACCCCAGACGGTCTCATTTTCGGCATCTGCACACAAGTTCCGCGAGAGTAGTGCAGGGTCAACGGAAAGAGATTGAAGATTCTGCAAAGGAAGTCGTTCCCGAGATCAAAGATTTCAATGCTAGATAAACCTTCCATTTCCTCCATCGTGTGATAGGGAGTGAAAACATTCTTCCATGAAAAAGGCGGGTGATGCTTCCAGAGCATCGCTTCGGGATAGAACTCGATCAGTCGTTGAATCGCGAAGACGTACTCCCGGATTTTGCTAATTTGTTCGTCCTCATTTGAATTGAGAAATCCTTCGCGGCGGAGGAATGAGTCCAGATGTTTGGCTGAATCAACGCGGCTAACGGTATATGTCCCTTGTGGCCACTCATCTTCTTCGTCCTTCAAGGATATGGGTGGGACACTCGTAATATATTTTCCCTGGGCTTCAAACGCTCCTTTCGACCAGCCACGTAAATCACTGAGAAGCCTGTTCAAGTCGAAAACTCGAGCGAATAGTTGCTGTTCAATTCTCAACGCCTCCCTGTCTTGACGAGCGATCGAAGTGTCCGGCTCCAACCCGTAGTCCACGTCGCTTGCAGCTACGGGGCCGAACCTCTTGACGAAGTCGACCTGCTTGTCTATCGACTGCGCACCTGCAAAAAGCAGGTGTGCTGCCTGACCTGAACTCGGGCGCGTCATCTTCCGACCATCATCAAAGTCGCCAAGGAAGTCCTCAAAAAAGCCTTCGGCTGCGCCGCGAGGGACAGGCTGGAAGCAACGCCCAGATCCGCGAACGATGAGTTCGCGATCAGTCTGATCAACCTCTATATGGTCAGCCCATTTGGGAAGAACCATTTGACGGCGCACTATCTCTCGTTGACGGATAACCCTCTTCATAACCCCATGGACTGAACTGTTTCTTAGTAATCTCTACCTTGCGGGTCAGACTCGAACAATAGGAGATTGGCTTGCACGTCCCCAAATCGAGTATGCGTATCAAAATGTGAACTCAAGGGGACGGACCACCCGGCGATTATATCGTTCGAATCGCTCCGGGAGTGACGCCATGCAAGCCAAATACCATTTGCCCTGAGCATCGGCACCACGAGCAGTTACTCAGCGTCCTCCTTCGTTAGGCGATGCCTTGACTGGAATGGACCTGGCGCAGAGAACCGATCCTTTGTTTTGGAGCTAACTCCGTCTTCAGGATCGGAAATGATCGGCATACCAGCGGCATCGGAGAGGTGCTTTGGATGTGACCGTGGTCAATCGTTTTGGAGACCGGCCCGCCGGGTGGGAAGAAGTGTATTCACAGGAGGAAATGAAGGAATTGAAGAATCAACCGTTCGCTATCACTGGAACTCAGAGCGAGAATGCTAAGTACTACCGCCAGTTTCCATGGCAGCTCTTCTGCACGTTTACCTTTCCACGCCGCTTTCGCAACGGTGATGCGGAGACCCGATGGGTCTGGCCGCATTTCATCAACGAGTTGGAGCGGACTCATCGTGACACTGTGGGCCGGTTAGTTGCGGAGGAGTCACGTCATGCATATGGTCAACTGGCCGGGATTCGCCTGCATTATCACGCACTCTTCAC
>Ga0209004_1000032_pt1 | contig 37683 bp, 27 predicted proteins | sample TexAe_RefH0_M1_FD_187948 | JGI IMG/M metagenome (GOLD analysis project Ga0209004, IMG submission 187948) | Forest soil microbial communities from Davy Crockett National Forest, Groveton, Texas, USA - Texas A ecozone_RefH0_M1 (SPAdes) (version 2) | ecosystem: Environmental > Terrestrial > Soil >... | reverse complement strand
CGATGCGGAGCCGTAACTCGGCGGATTCAGTCTCCGGGGTAAGGCTCTGCGGACTCATTGCCCTCGTTGTGAGGATGATGAAGCAGAAAAGCCATTTGCTGAATCTCGCATTCTTCATCAAAACTTGAACCCCGCCCCTAGGCCGATTATGTTGCTCCCTGCCGGGAGACTAAGAACGGGGGAACTGTCGAGATGCCTATATTCCAGGGAAAACAGCAAATACGCACTGGGACTGTAGATCACGTTGCCGGTATAGGTGCGGTTCCTTGAAAGATTCTGGTACAAGGTCCCGGTGGGAACTGCGAATCGCCGCACTTCACCCGCGAACGCGTTATCTAATCCGAATGCTCCATTCAGTTGCACTCGTTGGTTGATCATTTCCTTCAACTGCGCCCAGCCGCCGACGTCGTCCAGAGGATTGAGATAATAGCTGCCCGTATCAGGATCGACTCGATATACGAAGTCCTTGAAAGCTCCGCCACCAAGGCCACCCAGAGCCAGTCCGCGATAAAAACTTCCGGTCAACTCCAGACGGCCCGGTAGGTGCAGTCGAGCGTCGAGCGTCGCTGCCCATGAGGTGAAGCCAGGTCCGAACGAAGTGTGGTGCGGGGCGAAGTATCCTCCGATTCCGAAGTGGTTTCCGCCTTCCTCGTTCAATCCGGAACCGAGCAGGGCGACACGCGCTTCCACGCCCGGCCAGCGACTTTGTTCTGCGCTGCTGGGAGGAGTCCCGGTCGATGTTCCAGAAGGATTCGTTGCCGGCGAAAGCGGCGCATCACCAACGTCAACTAACGCAGCCTGCAGTTGAACGTTACCGGACCGTGAAATTAGGAGGTCCTGTTTCACCCCTGCCTGGGGGTTCCAGGTCCACAAGTTGCCCGACCATGCGAGAGCTGGTTCTGCAACGGCCGTTAGCGAAGTTGGAGTATCGGGACTGAAGATCGGATGATCCAGTGAGAAATACGCTTCGGTATGTTGCCACTTCAACCCAGCGTGTGCAGTGCGGAGGCGCAGCAGGGTGGCGTTGGAGGAATACGGCCCTGAGTAAGAATTAGCGTAGTTGCCGGACCCCGGAATGCCGTCAAAATCGACGTGTAGATCAGCATAACTTGTAGCTCCGAACAGATGCGGGCCTTGAGCGTCGAACCCGAGAACCGTTTGTCTAACGGAGAGTCCCGTACTTCCTGAACCGCCCACCGCCAGCGTCGGAGTCGCAGGCATATCCACTGCTCGCGTGTTGACAAAACCGTTTAATAACAGAAGGCCGGTTATCTTGACCGGATATTTCGATTCGCTCTCAACTTTTGTCTGCTCCTGGGTCGCTATCTGGGATTCCTGCATTGCCTGTCGATCATGGATATCCTGGATCGACGATGCGGTATCGGTAGACTCGCCTTGAACCGCAGATGCCGATGAGGCGGGAACGGAAGATTCTGGGATAACCTCGGTCGGTCGACTCTGAGCCACCTGTAGTTGTAGCGCCTTCAATTGTTTCTGCATCTCGGTTATCTGGCGCTGGGATTGTTCCAACTGGGCCTGGGTACTTGCGATAGCATCTGTCAGCTTCTGAATTTGTTGAGAAAGACTATCTGGATTCGCATCTTGCGCAATCAGAATCTCGGCACACGGTCCGAAAAATACAAGAAGAATCGGCCACACGCGCCATTTGGAGCTAAGGGTGGCGCGACCACCGTGACTTGGTTGGAGTCTGCTAATTCTCATTTGAGTTCACCTGCTTGCGCGCTGCTCTGTTCCGCGGTCGCAACATCGTACGTTCGCGGATCGCGCGCCACCTTCATCTGGAAGATCGTTTCACCAGGTCGACTACTGAGGAGAATGACCTCCCCTCCGTGCTCAGACGCGATGCAGTCAGCCAGGGTAAGGCCGAGGCCTGTGCCCTTTTGTTTGCCCTCGCTCACGAAAGGCTCAAACAGGTTCTTGCGAATCTTTTCCGGAACTCCAGAGCCATTGTCGATCACATTTACGATGATCTGCTGCTCTCGGACTTCGAGGGTTGCGCGAACGCTGGCTTCATCGGCAAAGGCACGAACCGATTGGCAGGCGTTGAGAAGCAGATTGAATATCGCGCGCTCAATCTGCTTCTCGTCGACCACGACTCCCGTCTCCGAGGGATCACCGTACTTGGCCTCTATTTGGACCCCTTCCGCGTCAGGGTGGGTACGAACCAGCGCGATTGCGCGGTCCAACAGCGTTGCCATCAATTCCGATGTTCTTCTTACGCCTGCGCCTGTGCGGCTAAAGATCAAGAGTGACTCGATCATGTCCGTTGTTCCGAGCACAGCGGCACGGATATCTGCGAAGATTTCCGCGCGTTCCTTTGAAGAAAACTGGTCGGCTATAAGAAACTCCGAATTGGCGTAAATTGTTGCGAGATAATGTCGGAAATCGTGCGAGATTGAGCTCGCCATGCGGCCTATGGTTGCCAGCCGTTCCGATTCGAGCAAAGCTCGGTTAGCGCGATGAATTTCGTCGCGCATCCCCGCAAAGGCGGAGCTAAGCTCGAGGACCTCCTGAGTTCCATAGCGCGGGATTCGATGATTCAAATCTCCCATCCCAAATGCTCGTACACTCTTCGAGAGTTCTTCAAGCGGGCGTGTCACGAGACGTGAAAGGGTGATCATCAGGACCGTGCCGCACAAGAGCGCCAGGAGGCCTGCGCTCAAGACCATGCGATTGATGCGACTGATTGACCGTTCCGCCGGCTCCAAGGATTTCAGAACCACCAGTTGCAGCGGAGAGGAGGCCGTTGTGGAGAGATCCTCAGTGTCAGCAAGGAAGTGAGTATCTCCGAGCTTTACCGTCGCTGGTGTTCGAGGATTCCCGGAAAGCAGAGAGGGCTGATTAGTCAGACTCGTCTGCAAGGAAGGCGTAAGGGTGCTGGCTACGATTTTTCCGCCACTGAGGAACGTCGCTTCGACACCGGTAGGCTGACTGATTTGTCGTACCGTGCGTTCGATCGAAATTCCGCTGATCACATACCCTAACAGCGTTCCATCTTCTTCACTGCCGAAGTAAATCGGGCGCAGCGAACATGCATACAGAGATTTGCCATCGATGAGATAGTGCTTGCCTTGGGACGCCAGCAGATTATTCAACCCTTCCCGGAGGGTTGGGCCGACTGTGGCGCGATTCGTATAAGCCGCAACGATCCGGCCGTGAGGATCCGCAAGCGCGAACAGATCGGTTCCACTGATTTGCCAAAATTCAACCAGGCCGTTCTGAATGGTGAGGTCGTCGCCGCTGGTCATCAACGCTTTCAGGGTTGGAAGTTCAGCAAGAAGGGCATTTTCACGCTCCAAAGCTCCCAAGCGTTCAGCCTGAAGATCCTGGAAAGTTGTCACGGAATGTTCGAGATCCTGAGAAAGATTTTCCGTCACCTGAGTACGCCAACGGTAACGAATGATCAGCACGCACAGGCTGGTGACAATCAGAGTGACAACTGCCATGCCAAGAACCAAGAGGGCATAGGTCCGGATCCCCCGCTTTTGACGCAAGGGAACCGATCGCAGGGCTGGCTGACCTCCGGTAATGAAACTCGCTCTGGAATCATGGGACAAATTTGTATCCTGCACCGTAGATTGTTAGAAGGTGCTTGGGATTTGCCGGATCCCGCTCCAATTTCTGTCGCAACTTCAGTATCTGGTTGTCTACTGTCCGCGTAGTTGGATAGGAATTATACCCCCAGACTTCATTGAGCAGAGCCTCGCGTGTGAGCACACGTTCAGGATTCTCCGTGAAGAATTTCAACAGCTTGAATTCGTGAGCGGTGAGAATCACGGGACTCCCGTTGCGCCGGACGGTCATTTTCTTGAAGTCAACTTCACAATCGGCGAAGTGATAGGTCGTCGACATGGTTGGCTTCCGATGTCTTCGAATTGCGGCTTGAACCCGCGCCATCAACTCGCGTGGGCTGAATGGTTTTGTAACATAGTCGTCGGCTCCCAGTTCGAGGAGGAGAACTTTATCCGCAACTTCAGTGATCGCGCTGAGCACGACGATTGGGATTTCGCTGGAATAGCTCTTGAATGTCTGGCAGAGCTCGCGTCCGGATATGTGCGGAAGAATCAAATCCAGGACGACCGCAATCGGACGCTCACTACGAAACAAGTCCAATCCAGTTTGACCATCCCCCGCGACAACAGCCGTATAGTGCTCTTCTGAGAAGATTCTCCGAAGCACTTTCTGCATGCGTGGATCGTCCTCGATGATGAGAATTTTACCGAGGTTTAGGGGTGGTACCTGATCGGTCTGGGTATCCATTTTCAATTCAATGTCCTGGGTCATGATTCGAGACCCCTCCACAATCTATTCTGGTGGATTCGAGTATGATTCTGGCCCGGAACTTGAAGAAATTACAATCAGATGACAATTATGCCGGATTGAGGAATTCTCGGGAACCTCTGAGCCATTCCATTGCGCATCGGAGTGAAAACATGCTCATTTCAGGCAGATCTCTGGCCACAATCAAGGGAAGTGCCTTCAAATGGGCCCACATACATTATGAGACAGCACTACAGCCAGTCATGAGTTGCATCCATTCGTCGCTATAGACAGTCTCCAGTTCTCCAAGTGTGATCAAATCGCCCGTCTCAACCTGTGTGACCGGTAATCTCGATATTTGCCTTAGCCTTTCCACACCCCCGATATAGGTGTTTTGGCCAGACCCGTCCCTTGATTCGCGGAATAGGGACGGCAGCGATCGAACGGACTGCAAAGAGCCCTCCACGAATCGACCTGCGTAATCTTCCCGCACGAAGAATGCGTCATTACCTGCCGAGTTTGTGCCGACGAATCTATATCCCTTCTTTGTTGCCAATGAGCGAAGTGCGGCAAGGGAGGCGCCGAAATACAGATTGCTTGGATCCGCTTTCGTCCGGGTAAAGTGCTCGTCGTATGGGCTGGAGATGGGGTGAACGTCGCCGAAAACAGCGTTGTACTCGCAGATACAGAGGATCGGGCGAACAGTATGAAGTGCTTCCCATACCCAGTAATCGTTTCCGTCGATGTCGATACTTAACAAGCCGATCTCTCCGCTGAATCCGGATCCTGAAATCAGATCGTTAATGTTCTCTCGATTGATGAAGGCGGGCAGGGCGGTAAGGTCGTACCTCCACGCCAGGCCATCGCTCTTGACCGCCCTGACGATGGCTGGATGACCGTCCATGATGAGTCCGCGCCAGTTCCGATTCTGCAATAGAAAGCGAGTGTTCGATTGCCGATAGTCTTCAACTCCAAACTCAATGAAGGTCTGGGCTGCCGGAGGGATCCCAGCCCGTTCAATCAGCCAATCGATAATGCCGTCCTGTCCCCACTGAGAGCTGACTCGGAATTCTACCTCCTGGAGGTTGGCGATGGTAGTTCGGGCCCGCATTTGCCAACTCGCCATGCGTCCTGAGAGTTGCAATGACTCGCCCATGATCCACAACTTGAAGAGCGCCAGGGATTTCTTTAGGGTGTCCTTGAGGGTCATTTGTTTCTCCGTCCTCGTTCGGGGTAATCAATCGCACCCCTGGGATTTGTGTTGACATTTAGCCGATAAATCAACAAACGTGCTCTACAGTGGGGGGCTCGCGAACTGAAATTGGCTTAAGGAGGTGACCTTCTCGGGGGGAAGAGATTCGGCGAGAGCGCTGCCCTCATTGACTTCATGATCAGCGAGAAAAGCAATAAGGACAATCGACCATAAAGGAAGTAAAAGATCGAAGGAATCCGCCTCCGCGAGGCCGCGAATGACGATAAACAGTAGCATGCTAAGAAACAGAACCCTGGTCGGGTTCCGGTGAAGCTTACGCACTTGTCGAAAGAGACTGCCGTATAAGCCGAAAAGTGTGATAATGCCCAAGGTTCCGTAGGCATAAAACTGCTGCAGTAGCTCATTTTCCGCATGCCTGGCTTCAAACTGCTCTCCGCCGAAAGGGGGAACGACCTTCCACCAGGAGTCAAAACCGTGTCCGATCCATAGATTCCATGGGTGATCAAACACTGCATTCAATACGTAAAACCAGATTGCAGTGCGCCCCGTAAGGGTTTCGACTTGGTTGCCTGCCGTCGTGTAAATGTCGTAGTAGGCCTCAAATAACCCCCAGAAGACGAGAATGAGCGATGTCGCAGTCATCATGAGCAAAACCTTTGTCTTCCGGCTCATCGACCGGTCCTGAACTACCAGGAAGCTCTCGCTCAGCAGGAAGGCTATGAGAGTCGTCTTACTAAGACTGCGAAGAAGGGTCGCCAAAAGGAAGAAAGTAACCAGGCCCCATCTTCCATCTCTGCGGCGGATGAGGTATTGGGCAAGAAAGATGGCGAAGGCGCACAGATTGCCTATCTCGTTAGTATTGAAGAACTGCTCATCCCCAAGCCGAAGATCTGCTTGAGCGGGCATAATCCAAGCTATCAATGCAAGGAGACAGGTGCTCCAGATGAATCCCTTCATTAGAGAATGCGACATAGTCGCTATTGAAGGGCTACGAAGCAGCACCATAGTGATTGCAACATCGACTGCCAGTCCCAGCCAATACGCAGCGGAATTCGGCAAGGATGCCGTCTCGCTCCATGCCAAACTGCAAAAGGAGACGGCTAAGAAGACAAGTACCCACCGTAAAGTCCACAGCCTTAAGATGGACCGGAATGAGGTGCGGGCAGTGCCGAGCAGACTAAAGCATGCGAGGCCCAGCAGGAGCACTTCCGAAGCCAGGCTCAACGCAGTTCCTACACTTGGTTCCAGTCCCAATATACGAACGGAAAGCAGCACAATAATGAGTCGGAACGAAAAGAAGAAGCCAACAGCAAACGCAACGCCGTTACTTTCCGCTTGCTCGAATTGCAGTGTCTCTGCTTGGGTGGTTTCTGCGCTCACGACGCCTCGCAAACTTGTGCTCTTCACTCCAAACAATTTCGCTGAGTATATATTCGCGCCCCTCTGGCTACCTGGAGGATGTGTATGCCGGAGAAAAGCCATTCATCCAAGAGAGTTTGGCTTGCATCGGGAAAGTTCCGGCACGGGAACTTTCGGTCAGCTGTGAAAAGTCTGCACATTCTAATCCGTAACATGGACTGTAAACGTCATCGAGCCATGCCCGCTGCCGCAGAACACATAACAGTGACCGATAAAATCTCCGGTCTTTTGCGGGGTGAATTGCGCCTGCGCTGTTCCGCCTGCACCCACCTTGACCGCGACATTCAGGTCACGAATACGAAGTCCGTGCGCCACGTCTGCGCTCTTGAGCACCAGCACCACCGGCTCGCCCTTCTTTAGCGTTATCTCGCCCGGTTCAAATGCGAACCGCTTCGCTCTGATCTCGATGCGATGGGGGGCGTCTTCGGCCCGGGCAGCTTGGGCTGACAGTCCTGTGATCATGAAAACCGCAACCAATAAGAACAAATGAATTTGTTTCCAGTGCATACTTTCTCCTAGGGATGTTTGTGTTTCAAAATGCGAACAGAAGTGAAGCAGAGATCAGTCGCCACTTTCTTGTCTCGACCGAACCCTGCGGCCATTTTCATTTCACTTTAGCGACCCAATCTCGAATATTTGTCACCAGAGAGCTATTGAATTGTCATCGAGCTTCCGTCGATAAAGCAGGAAGGTTGCGAAGCGACATAGTTTTCGTTAAGGGTTCAAGAATTTGCGCAGAGCCTTTACGTCTGCATCACTGAGTCCAGCACGTACTCGCATATGCATTGCGACCGTTCCCGAAATACTTGCGGAAAATCCCCCAGGAGCGTTGTGGCACCGAGCGCAATTTTGTTCAAACACCTTTTGTCCGCGATCCTGATTCGCCGCGTGAACGTTCTTCGTGGTCGCTTTCGTTCGCGGCGACTGGGGTGTACTCTCGGGCTGGCTGACGGCTGCAGCACCTCCAATGGCGAATGCCGCCGCGAGCAGTAGAAGGCTCAAAATCCTACCTTCCAGATGTTTCATCGTGTTTCCTCCGGTATCACAAAAGAGCGTGGCTAAGTCAGCAGCAGAAAGGGAAGCCGCCGAATTTGTCAATACACAGCGACCCGTTCTTATGGTTAATCAACGCTTCACAAATACAGGCTACTGGTGCTGTAGCAGGAGTGTGTCACGGAACAGTCTGAAGTTTGTCACCGGATTGTCTCGGCAAATGACTAGCGCCAAGTTCGACTTTCACTTGAAAGCATCAGCGGAGTGGCGACCACGATTGAACGATCCAGTGGATCGTGGAGGCATTTCCTCTTAATTGCATGTGCATGAACCCGAGGAGTCCACTTTTGTTGAGCGAAATCCTGTGACGACGGTGGACCTGGCGGCTCGATGCAGACTGCTCGTCCCGTTGAGGAAGGCGCTGCGTGCAGTGATGTTCCAGGTATTGTGGATGGAACTCCATTGGTGCTGTCGTAGCTGATATCCAGTGTTGCCGGATGCGCGTTCTCTACGGTGTACTCCCGTTGCCATATTACGTCGCAGTCGCCATTCGAGTGGCACTGGAATGTCCCGTTCGCTGACACCCGATCTGCGGGAACGATGCATGAACCCTCTGCGCCCCTGGCGCTGTTTGGCCTCTGCGAGGTCTGCTCATTGAGGGAAGATCTTGCGGGGGCCTTGCATTGAACGGCTCGTTGCTTACTCCTGAAGGTATCCGGCCGCCCATTGACAATTCGCTGACATTTCAGCGACTGCGCCCTGACAACTCCGATATTCGCGTATTGGTAGTTTGAATTTTGAGGAGTCAAACTCCCATGAACCCTATAGATAGTACGGAGGTCGAAGGTTCGACGGATCCAGGTGGTCTTCGTACGGCGATGGGGCTTCTAAGAAATCGCCAGCGCCTGATGGTTGCGCTGATGACGCTAAGCAGAATCGCAGTGGGCGTCTGCGATCTATTGGTGGCTGCAGCGATGTACCTGTTGTTCCTGCTGCTACAGGGACGCTCGCCAGAGCATCCTCTCTGGTGGACCCCACAGACGTCGCTTTCAGCGGCTGTGATCACGACGGTTCTTGTTTTCCTTCGAGGTGTGACTGACCTTCTTTCGTCCCGGTTTGTCGTTCGTCAAGTGCAAGACCTTCATACGGACTTGCTCCTTCGACTTACTGAGGGTTACAGCGGGCTTCAATGGAGCCGGTTTGTGGCATGTAACCGAAGCGAACTCTCCGGGCATGCACTCCATACAACACGTGAAGCTGCCGATTTCTATTATCGTTGCGTTGAATTGATAGCTAATGTGGTGGTTGTGGCGGTCATGATTGCTGCTCTCGTGTATCAGAGTATCGTAGCCGCTTGCAGCCTGGGTGTCGCGCTCGCTGTCTTCTATGGAGGGCACCGGTTTCTCATCCGTTCAAGACTTCACGATGCCGCATCGAACCGTGAGACTTCTTTACGCATGTTGCAGAGAAACCTGGCTGATATGTTCTCATCCGGGAAGGAGATTCGCACTTATGGTAACCAGGCTTTCTTCCAAGAGCGAATTCACCGGCAGGCGGAACGGGTAGCTGCAAACAACGTGCGCATTTGGTTCCTTCCCCAGTTCGCACGGATTGTGGCCGATCAGGGTGCGGTGCTGCTGTTTCTCGGCATCGTTATCGTGGTGCAATTTCGGCAGGGCGATGTAAGCCAGTTGTTATCCCTTCTTGTGTTCTACTTCGTGCTTTCTCGACGTATGCTTCCCCTAATCAGCCAGATCTCGTTCATCGCCGGACAAATAGAAGGTTCTTACGAGAACGTAAAGGTTGTGGACTCTGAGCTTCGCAAATGCTGGAAGTTCCGTATGGTCGCGCTGCCGGCGGGCCAACCGGACGCTGGAACGGTGATGCAAATGATACAGGTGAGCTTCTGGTTCCCGGGCGGAACTCCGATTCTGCGCAATGTGAATCTGTCCATTCGTAAACGTGAAACAGTTGTGCTTTACGGCGTGTCCGGGATTGGCAAGAGTTCATTGCTGAATCTGATTGCCGGCGTTTCTGAACCGATCGCAGGAGTTGTGCGTATCGATCGCAGAAGTGTCGCGTATGTGCCCCAGGAGATACCTCTTCTGGATGATTCGATACGGAACAATCTGCTATTTGGAATGCCGAAGAAAAGCGATGAGGAACTGATGAGTGCGCTGGCGTCGGCCACGCTGGACAAGTTTGTGACATCACAACCCCTCGGTCTAGAAACCAGGATTGGCGATAACGGCGCTCTCTTCTCTGGTGGACAACGCCAGAGGCTTGGCTTAGCACGAGCCATTTTGCGCGAAAGTCAATTGTTGCTTCTGGATGAAGCGACCTCGGCCTTAGATGAGGAAAATGAACGACAGGTACTTGAGAACCTTGGCGCTTCAGGAATGGCAATCCTGCTTGTAACGCACCGCGTTCACACGCACTCGCTCGCCCATCGCGTATTTCGGATTGACCAGGGCATGCTCACAGAAGTGACGCGCCAAGATTCGTGAGCAAACTTGCAGAGGGTGCCTGCAGCTACAACTCTCTAGGTCACATTGCTGACTTGCTAAATAGTAGCGTAGCATTCAGAGAATGCGAGCCAGCGCAATCAGCTCCGAACAGCAACCGACAGCGCTGCACCCTACCGCTTTGGCACGGGCAGATGGATAGACGCCACGTAGCTAACTGGCGATGGCCGAATCAGTTCGGCCGCCGGAGGCTTCGCCTGATCTGCCTACTGCATCGCGGTAAAGTCTGATTACTCGTTCTGCGTAAAGCGGTAACGTAAACTGGTGCTCGATCCGCGATCGCGCCGCTTTGCCCATGGCGGCGGACGCTTCCGGGTTTTCGAAGTGCCAAAGGATAGCTTCGGCTAGTGCCGTCACATTCCTTGCCGGCACCACGTTTCCTTCGACTCCCGATGTTATGCAATCTTCTGCTCCGGATCGCTCCGTAGCGACGACCGGAAGTCCAGATGACATCGCTTCAAGTAGAACGCGGGCCAGCCCCTCATTGACGGAAGGAAACACAAACAGATGAGAAGCGCGATACCATTTTGCAAGTTCAAGCGGCGATTGGCAACCGAGAAAGCGCACATTGGAGAGTGCCCACTGCCTCATGATGCGGCTCATTTCCGGAGCAACTTCACCGATCAAGACCAGCTCCGCACGGGGCAAGTCGAGCTGGTTCCAGGCCTGCAGTAGATAGGGAATGCCCTTGAGAAGCTCGACTCTTCCGGCATAGCAAACGCGGAAGACGTCTCGCGGGATAGTCTCAGATGGGGGCACAAAAAACTGATGATCAACGCCTGCGTTGACCACGACGGTTCGTCCGCCATAGCCTGCCTTGTCAAAGCTTCGGAGTGCCACTCGAGACGGTACCAGAATTCTGTCAGCCAGCTCGAACTCGCGCTCCATCCGCCTCATCAGCGCAGTAGGCAGAATCGCACGGCAATCTCTGGGATGGATACCAAATGTCGCGCACTCTTCCAGAAGGGCATCTCGCCAGTCGTTCGGGTGCATTGTGGCTTGCTCGATCAAGATGATCGAGCCATACTGTCGAGCCCGCCTGATGCAAGCGAGACAGTTGCCCGTCCATCCATGAAAAATGGTAGCTGAGGGAACCCAATGCGACGCGAGCCGATCCGCGAAGCCCGTTGAAACCACGATCGGCATGTTCCATGCACGACCGCTTCCCGGCAAGCGTCTCCATGCCGCCCAAATGATGCGATTCATGAGAGTGTAGCGCCGATAGCGGCGCACGAGCTTCAATCCTTCGATACCATTAGGATCGAAGATTTCCACCCCGGCGGGAAAGGCCAGTAATCGCCGCAACGCGCCGCTTCGTTGCAACCTCTCCGCAACCGCCATCTGAAACGGCTGCGAGCCCAGCGACAACGTGACTGTCATAGAATCGGAAAAACTTGCCATCACGTCGGTTCGCTCCCGAGCTACTCCACAAGACTGCGGCTCGCTCGCAAATCCTTACCTCATTGGCCCTTGCTCTTCCAGGTTGGAAAGAGAAACCTATAGACAATGCCGGTTTCCCATATATTGACGTCGCCTGTCGAAGCGAACTGGCGCGAGTAACTGGTATTGATGCGCACTTCGTGAGGCAGATGATAGTCCAACGCAAAGTCTGCGCGCTGCGTGTTCACAGAGGGCAAGCCATCATTGGAATCTGGTGCGGAGCGAAATGTCTGCTGCATGCGGAAGATCGGCTCCAGGCGACCGAGAGCACTTTCAGCACCGCCGAAGCGGGAGAGGCGATAGCCGGTCTCAAACCAGTATCCCTGGGAATGCGGAGCGTGCCCGTATTCCGAGCGGAACCGGAATGGGCTGTTAATCGGCTCCCACCAGAGGTGCACTCCCGAGAAATTCTCGTGAGTGCCGGAGAGTGACCGCCCGTAGGATGCGCCGATTTCAAGCCCCTTTTCGGGAAGGTAAATTGCGCCTTGTCCTCCGCTTGAGCGCTCCGCCCCGAAGTACGAATTGGTGCTATTGGCAGAGTAGTAGGCTGCGTAGCTAACCGACATGTGTTGATTGGAAAAAGCGTTACCGCGCACCATACCACCAACACCGGAGCCTGTGTTCATGGTCCCAATGCCATAGATCAGCGGAAGGTCTTGGAAGTTTTCGATCCAAATCTGGGTGAGACGCTCGTTGTAAGTCCCGAATGGAGTGAGGAACTCTCCGCCCACAATAGTGAGGTGGGATCCCGCGATGACATCTGCCTGGAGGTAGTCCATCGCCTTAAAAACATTCGCCCTCGTGTATCCGACATGCGGCTTTGGGAAAAAGGTGTCCTCTACCGTTGCGCGGCTCTCGACGAGGAGGTGATTTCCAAGTGGCGCCACAAGCACCGGCTTGATATAGGGAATGTAATTGGTGTTGCCACCATTCGTGCTTGTGAAGAAGCCAACACCACCGGAGATCAGGGGTACCTCTTGTGCGAATCCATAAGGCGCCGCGCAAAGAAGGGCCATCAGAAATACGATGGCGTTTGTTGGCCGAGTCAATTTTGAGCAAGTGAAAATCAATCTGAAACGCTTCATACCTGCCACAATAGCAATTCGCATTTTCCGATGTGTCTCTGGAACGTCTGCTCTTTGTCAAAGGATTGTCATTTCGATCCCGGATGAATGGAATAGCAATTTCATAAGGGATAATATGGCCGGAAGTAGTTTCAGGATTCCTTGTCAGTGTGAGTGGGAGAACTCAAATGCGTCAGTACGCTTCATTGGTCTCTGCAACCGGTCGCGGCCGAGCAAAATCAATGCCTGGAACGGCTGCGCGAGATGCACTACTGCGGCAAAGATAGCCCTCAAGTAATGACTCGAGGATTTCTAACCGAGCTGGCTCAAAATTCTGGCATACTTCTCGCGCATCGATGGAGGTTCTGCAGTCCTTGCGAGATGCTCTATCTCTGACTTGGGGGGCTGGAAACTCAGAGGAAGTTTTTTCCAGTAGTATTTCAGATCGCTTGAGTGCCATTGGGCGTAAATCGACTCCCACGATTTTCCGGATTCGCCTGCAAACACCAGGTTGGCAGGATTGAGGACTCGCCGGGAATCTTGAAATCTGCAATCCAGGGAAATTCGCAGTTTGTCGGAACGGTTCGGAGAGGCAGCATGCACGGTCAGGCTGTGAAAAATGAGCGCATCACCAGCGTTGATCTGGCCGCCAACCCACTCGTCTCCCATTGCTGCTCCGGCCGGAATCTCCGGAACGTGAAGATGCTCGTCCTCATGTTTCTGGAACCCGAAACGGTGGGATCCCTCCAGTATTTGCAGCGGACCCACATCGGTTGGGCAATCGTGAATGGGAATCCAGACGGTATAGCACTCGGGATCTCCATTCATGAACCGATAGTCTTGATGCGGATGGACGGTTAAGCGTTCGCAGTTAGGAAAGATCAGACGGCCAATTGGTTTGGGGTGAATCAGAAGCTGATCTCCCACGATCATTCTCATCGCCTTCTTCAGAGCAGGATTGTGCGGCAGAGCGTGAAATGATTCCAGATTGAAGACTTTCCTATAGGTTTGTTTGAATGATGGATCCGGATCACCGCACGCTGCGCGGAGATTGGCGATGCGTTCCAGTGGTTCAGAGCCGGCCTGTAGCCATCCCGCGCTGGAGAGTAGATGTGTAATGTCGTTGAGCAGGCTCTTCAGATCGGCGAGAGGCAATAGATTCCGGATGAGCACATAGCCATTTGAGTTGAGCTCTTGCCGCAGGGGCTGTGGGGTAAGATCACATGCTTGGAGTTCGCGAAAAGACTTCATTGTTCTAATCCTCGATGGGAACCGTGAATCTTGACCCTTCTCTTCGACGAGCCGGTATTTGTGAAAGACCCGGTAGTTCGATTCCATTTACTCGAAGAGAGGGCTCAGAATCCATACAAGCTTGGCCGCAAGGTGCCAACTGGTTCGGCTCTAACAATGCAGTAAGGTTATTGGGCTCCGCTGGACAAGGTGTCTTCGCATCGTCTTCTCATTGTCAATTGATTGTCACGGATTGTTTGCGAAACACGAAATGAGGCGAGCTTGGACGCTCGAGGAAAGAGTCAGCGCAATTCGAGAGCAGCATGTTGAGCTATATCTAATTAACAATCGAATGACAATCACTTTACATCAACATGACATGCCTTCGAGTGGTGCGGCTTAGGCTTTGCAAAACAACTCGTTCTCTCTAGCAGGGAAGACGGGGCAGCAAATGAGGTGACACGGCATGGAACTGCTTTCCAATCGAGGACGTGCATCCGACGATGAGGTCTGTGCCTTCGGCACGACGATATGCGCCGGCTCGCAAATCGCGCAACGCGAAGGCATGCCGACGAGAACCTTTCGGCCCCAGGTCAATATCAACACTGCTTCAAGGCCATTACGTGGCGAGCAGTTGATACGAGAGGCAATTCTATTGACGTTCTGCGATCCCTTGCCTGCAGAATGCTCGCGATTACTGAAGGTTTCCGATAAGGAGTGGGAAATTCTACTGCGATGGCTGGACATTAGCGGTTTGGCGCTCAATTTCCTCAATCAGCTTATCGAGTTGGACCTCTGCGATTTGCTTCCGTCTGCAGTGTTCACCCGCTTGTATTTGAACCTTATTGATAACAGCGAGCGAACTCGCGGCATGATCGGAGAATCAATCGCGATCCAGCAAGAGTTTCAAGCCACAGGTCTCTCGTATGCCAATCTGAAAGGATTGTCGCTCTGGCCCAGCTCGGTCGCGAAGCCGGAACTTCGATCTCAATTTGACCTGGATTTTCTCGTTGGGGAACAAAGCGCACAGGAGGCGCGAAGAATCCTTGAGCGGAAAGGCTATCGCCTCTATGCGATTAGCGGCAGGAGTTGGGAATTCAAGCGGAACGAGAGACCCGGACTCTCATTGCAGCATCTGTACAAGAATCTTCCATCTTACTCGGTGGAGTTGCATATTGAGCCCAGTACCCGCGGTAGCTCATCGCTACTTGATCGACTGGAAATGCGCGATTTGTTCGGTATGAGGATGCCGGTTCTTTCACCAGTTGATCTGTTGCTGGGGCAAGGGCTTCACGCGTTCAAGCACATATGTGGCGAATTCTCGCGTGTAGCGCATTTGCTGGAGTTTCGCCGACACGTGCTTGCACGACGTGACGACAATGCCTTCTGGGGCGAGCTTCAACTTGCCGCGAGGGAAAACCCGCGGGCTTCACTTGGCCTTGGGGTGGTTACGCTACTCATAACGCGCGTGATGGGTGATTTCGCGCCCGAAGGTCTCACAAACTGGACCGTTGATGGTCTCTCACGGACTGCGCGGCTCTGGGTAGAAACTTATGGACATCGTATTGTATTTGCGAGCCACCCTGGGAGCAAGCTGTACCTGTTGCTCCAGCAGGAGCTTGAGTCCGCTGGCACTGCCGGAAAACGGTCGGTGCGAAATTCATTGCTGCCATTTCGCTTCCCCCCTCCAGTCATACGAGCATTTCCGAATGAGACGCTGTCAGTACGGATTCGCAGGTATTACATGCAACTTGAATTGATCCTGGCCCGTTTGCATTTTCACATTGTTGAAGGACTGCGTTTTAAGTTGGAGTCGCGTCGCTGGCGGCGCATCAAGGAGCTAGCTCGATGACCAGCGCTTTGCGTCCGGCTGCGCAGGCCTTTGATGCGATAGCGCCGGCATTTGATCAGCGCTTCGGCGCATGGTTTAGCGTGATGGCGCAGCGTCGAGCCGTTCGTGCGGCTCTACTGCAGCAATTCCCAGAAAGCGGTCATATCCTGGAATTAGGCGGAGGCACCGGTGAAGATGCGTCGTTCCTTGCCGGAGTTGGATACGAGATACTTCTAACCGACCCATCGCCCACGATGGTCGAATTTGCGAAGGCTAAACTGTCCCCTTTGGGTTCACAGGCTCAAGTCGCAGCCGGAGAGGAGTTGGAGGATTTCGCGGCTCGATATCTGTCCGAGGGCGGGGAACTATTCGACGGTGCGTTTTCCAACTTCGCGCCATTAAACTGTGTCGTCGACCTTGCACCTGTGGCGCGCGGACTTGCGAAGCTCCTCAAGCCTGGCGCTCCGGCCATGCTTGTTCTGTTCGGAACCTTTTGCCCAGGCGAGATGCTGACTGAAGTGCTCCATAACCGACCAAGTCAGGCGTTGCGTCGTTTCAAGCGCGGGCGGATACCAGCGCGTCTTTCCAAACGTGAATTCTCCATTGTCTATCATCGCCATTCGGCGTTGGCGCGCACATTTGCGCCGTGGTTTGTGCTGGAAAAGCGAATTGGTATCGGCGTCACAGTTCCGCCCAGTGCCGCTGAGCCGTGGATTTCAGAGCATCCGCGGCTTCTCGCTGCAATGGAGGCAATTGACCGGGCCCTTTCCCGTCCACTGGCGATGCTGGGCGATCATGTCCTTTATCAGTTCCGCAGAACTGCATCGCTTTGAGCGCGCATCTTCGCTGAGTATCCCGCTGGCCATTCTCGTGATCGCGCGATCAGCAGAGTTGAAGCAGGACTTCCGTATTCCTAACGCCAGACTCCGCAGACTGCTGCGATCACCTGGCTACCGTTTTCGACATTTAAATGACGATATCAAGACATTCTGACGACACGTACAAAGTCGCGACGATATACGCTTCCTATACGGATCGATAGAGGAATGCCGCAATACAGAGATGAACGGTATGAAGGGAGTTCCGGCCCGTTGATAATCCTGAATCAAATCGCAGATGTAAATTTCCCAACTCGCTGGGCAGAATTTCAACTTCTGGCCTTTGAAGGTTCCCATCTCAATACGAAATCAAGGAAATTGGAGACTGCGCTGGTTCTGATTCTGGGGGACATCTACAAGACCCCTCCTCTGGTCCGCATTCATTCACAATGCGCCACAGGGGATGTCTTCCAGTCTCTGCGGTGTGATTGTCATGACCAACTTCACCTGGCCATGCGCGCAATCGCGGAGCAAGGTGCTGGAGTGCTCGTTTATGAGCATCAAGAGGGTCGAGGGATCGGCTTGATGGAAAAACTCCGCGCATATCAGCTTCAGGACCGGGGACTGGATACAATCGAAGCGAATCTCCAACTTGGACATGCGGTCGACTTACGGGACTATGCGCTCTCCGTAGAAATCCTTCGCTTCCTCAAGATTCGATCGCTCCAATTAATGACCAACAATCCGGAAAAAATCGACGCAGTTCTGTCATCGGGGATTGAGATCGTGACACGTGTGAGCGCTGATGTTCCGGGCAACCCTCATTCCGCGGATTACCTAGCCACCAAGCGCGAGAGACTCGGTCATCTCTCGAATGCGGCAACGGATTTATTCCTCGCCGGGACGCACTCCACGCGCGGCACATCGATAGTCGAGGCGGACAACGGAGTAGTCGGTTCAGGGCAGCCTAACTGGATCTCTTCCGGTCCTCGAACACATAAGGGATGACATTGAGTTTACAATTCCGCGACAAGTAACTGCTCAGGTTGGCCTAGCCTACGTTTTATAGGGCAGAGGGTGCCAGATGTTTCAATCCACCTGGCACATTCAGCCGCGGCGCTCCGCGCGCTGAATCTGCCGGCACGTAAATACTCGAGGTGTATCGTGGCACATGTTTTGCTCACACACTCCTATCATCTGCCGTTCGACGCGAAGCAATTGCGCAAGATGCAGCCCTATCTGCCGATAGGCACGCTCTATGCGGCTACTGCGCTGCGGGACAACGGCATCTCGGTCGTAGCATACGATTCGATGCTAGAAGAACCGTCTGCAAAATTCGGTGAAATGCTGGCTGAGCATCGCCCGAGTATCGTTGCCGTCTATGAGGATGATTTCAATTTTCTTTCCAAGATGTGTCTCACGCGAATGAGGGACGTGGCCTGGGAGATTGCAAAGGCGGCACGGGCAATCGGCGCAGTCACCGTGGTACATGGGTCCGACTCGACGGACAACCCGCTGCTGTTTCTGCAGAATGGCTTCGATTATGTGCTTTGCGGAGAAGCAGAGGAATCCCTTGTGCGCCTCTGTCGATCGATCCTGGATGCCGAGGAAGCGCCGGAGATAGATGGGATGGTGAGGCTCGATGAGCATGGAAGCCTCGTTAGAAGCCCACAGCGGCTGGCAAAAAACCCTGCGTGGTCAGACCTGGGCTTGCCTGCGCGTGACCTGATCGCAATAGAGCCGTACCGTGCAGCGTGGGTTAAAGCTCATGGGTACTTCTCCACAAACATGGTGTCAAGTCGCGGATGCCCATATAGCTGCAATTGGTGCGCAAAACCGATTTCCGGCAACAAATTCCACTTGCGGCCGGCTTCTACAGTTGCTGAAGAGATGAGGCTGTTGAAAGCTTCTGCCGGGGTTCAGCATATCTGGTTCGGCGATGACGTCTTCGCATTAGACCGGCACTGGGTGCAGCGCTTTGCTGAAGAGGTTGCAAAGAGAGATGCGGCTGTTCCCTTCAAGATCCAGTCCCGCGCTGACCTAATGAGCGAAACAACTGTCCATCATTTAAAAGGGGCAGGATGTGCCGAAGTGTGGATGGGAGTCGAGTCAGGGTCGCAAGCCGTGCTCGATGCGATGGATAAGGGCCTAAGACTCTCCTCTGTACGTGCTGCGCGCCGGTTGCTGAAGGACGCCGGCATCCGCGCTTGTTATTTTCTTCAATTTGGCTATCCAGGCGAAACATGGGCCGAGTTGCAGGAAACCATAGCCTTTGTTCGCGAGATGCGTCCGGACGACGTTGGGATCTCATTCTCGTACCCGCTCCCCGGCACGGTGTTTTATGAGCGCGTACAAGAGCAACTTGGGCAGAAGCGTAACTGGACGGACAGTGATGATCTCTGCATCATGTTCAGAGCAGCCTATAAGACGGACTTCTATCGTGCAGTGCGCGACGCGTTGCACGCCGAAGTTGATGCCTGGCGCGATTCGGAAGAGACGAGCGAATCCAAAACCAAGATAAGCGCCTTGTGGCGTAGGGTGTATGAATTAGAGCCAGTAAGCCGAAATCTGAAAGCAAATGCGTCCGCAAGAGCTGCAGCTTCTGCATCATCTGCCTTTGTGCGTGTAGAGCAATTAGTTTCGGTCAAGGAGGCCTAATGCGTAACCTCCTTGTGGCTAAGCAACTACATGGACGCGAGCGCTCTCGCCCGGCTGAGCCTAACCCAGCAGTTGAAGTGCAGAGATTCAACTTGAATGAAACTGAGAGCCTGGATATTCGTCTTCAATGCCCCCGTTGCAGGGCCAATATCGATAGGATGGAATGTCAATTCTGCGGACTCCAAATGCGAGTCAAGGATGGAATTGTATATTCCCTGCCGCCAGACCGGGAGAAATACTATGCCTGTTTTATTGAGGACTACGAGCACATAAGGACGGCGGAAGGGAGGTTCAGCCAGAAGGATGAATTCTATCTGTGCCTACCCTATAGGGACATTTCTGAGAGAAACAGCAAGCAATGGAGGATTAGAGCACGAAGTTATGATCATTTGTTGAATTGCGTGCTCAAACAGAATCCGCGACTCGAAGGCGGACGGATTCTGGATCTCGGAGCTGGAAACTGCTGGATGAGCTATCGTCTGGCGCTGGCCAAGTATCGCCCGCTTGCCGTGGACCTGCTTACCAACGATCGTGATGGCCTTGGAGCGGCAGAGCACTTTCGAAGCCGCCTGCCCGCAATGTTTCCGCGTTTTCAGGCGGAGCTTGCGCGCCTGCCGTTTCAGAATGAGCAGTTCGATGCCGTTGTATTCAACGCATCTTTTCACTACTCCGAGGATTATGTAGCCACCCTGCGCGAAGCACTTCGATGCGTGAAGAGCGGTGGCATGGTAATTATCAGTGACACGCCCTGGTATTCAAGTGAGGAGAGCGGAAGGAGAATGGTGCTTGAGCGTCGCACATCTTTTCTTCAGCGCTATGGAACCGCTTCGGACTCTATTAAGAGTCTTGAATACCTGACAGAGGATCGCCTTCGAACCATGGAGGAGCAACTGGGCGCCCGATGGACCATTCATGCTCCGCGATACGGCTTAACGTGGGCGATGCGCCCCCTGGTAGCGAGGCTCTTGAACCGGCGCGAGCCATCACGGTTCCGTATTTATTCCACCCGGAAGGCTTAGATCTTGTCGCCGAACCAGTCGAATCCCGACAACGCTATTCGCTGAGGCCTCCGGATAGACCGTGCTCATTGGAGCCAGGGGTGGAACTCTCACGCAGAGAAGGATGCCACTGTAATGATCGAGCGTTGCAATTTGATCGCGGAACCTCAGTTCGCAATTCACGGAGCTCGGTGCACCATGGAGCCGAGGGTGACTTCGTATGCGTCGATACAGATCGTAGACGATCGCATAACTCGTATCCTGAGCTTCCCGCCTGCTCTTCCCGACACAGATCCTAGGCCCGCAGATATAGACCTAAGCGGGTACTTGATCTTACCGGGGTTCGTCAATGCGCACGACCATTTGCAGTTTGCGCTCTTCCCGAGGTTGGGGAATCCGCCTTACTTGAATTACGTCGATTGGGGAGAGGACATCCACGCGGAATTCGCGGACCTCATTGCGATCCATCGGAAAGTTCCCAAAGAGTTTCGCCTTTGGTGGGGTGGAATACGCAACCTTCTCTGCGGCGTTACAACAGTCTGCCACCACGATCCTCTTTGGCCGGAGTTGCAGAGAGAGGATTTCCCGGTCCGAGTGGTCGGGGAATACGGCTGGGGCCATTCGTTGGCTCTAGGCGGCGACCTTCGCCAGGCGCGTGCAGCCACTCCCGAAGGACGACCGTTTCTTGTGCACGCGTGCGAAGGAATCGACGAGAAGGCCCGAGAAGAACTTTGGGTATTCGATCAACTAGGAATTCTCGATCGCAATACGGTGCTCATTCATGGACTGGCTCTCGACGACGATGGTGTCTCGCTCATGCGCGATCGGGAGGCTTCTCTCATCATCTGCCCATCTTCCAACAAGTTTCTTTTTCAAAAGCTCCCAGACATTTCCTTGCTGAGCAGGATTGAAAACGTGGCTCTCGGGAATGACTCTCCGCTCACAGCCGAGGGGGACTTGCTCGATGAAGTACGCTTTGCGATGCGTTGTTTCGGTATATCGTCTGCGTCCGCATATCGGATGGTGACGACAATTCCTGCTGCGATCCTCCGCCTGGGAGATGCACAGGGCGCAATCAAGGAGTCGGGCCTGTGCGATCTGATAGCTATTCGAGACACCGGTCAGGATATAGAGGATCGGTTACACACGCTCTCGATCAGTGACATAGAGTTCGTGATGATTCGGGGTCGAGTGCAACTCGCCTCCGAAGCCGTCTTCGCTCGTCTGCCGTTGGTGGCGAAAAAAGGTCTTGAGCTTATATCGATCGACGGAGTGATACGTTGGCTGCGCGCGCCGGTCCGGGCGCTTTTGCATAAAGCAGAGGATGTGCTGGGAAGGGGCGAGGTGCACCTGGGAAGCAGGAGAATCTGCATTCCTGCCGGATTTGAGGCAGCACATGCCTGTTGAACGAAAAAAGTGGCACTTTGGAGTACTGTCCTTTACTGGCACAGGACATCTGAATCCGCTTATTCTTCTTTCTCAACAATTAAGAGATCGAGGACACAAGGTAACATTCTTCGAAAAGCCGAAGATCGAAAATCGAGTGCGCCAGGCGAGGTTGGGGTTCTGTCCTATCGGATGTGGAAATTCCCCTTTTAAGAGCAAGAGGTCGACAGCAGAGAACCCAGGTTTCTGGTCGGAACTTTCTACACTGGGGTTTAATCTAAATCGCATCGCACATGATATAGAGACGTATCTTCAGGAAACACCATCGGCTCTCAGACGGGCAGGAGTGGATGTGCTCCTCATCAACGAGATAGCCCTGACTGGCCCAACAGTGGCTCAGATGCTGCGCTTACCTTATTTCATAATCTCCACCTCAGTTCCTCATAACTTCGGCTGGAACGCATATTGCTGGTTGTCGGGCTATAGGTTCTCAGCCTCTTGGATTTCGGGGTTGCTGAATGCGATATTGGAAGTATCCGCGGTACAAGTACACGGACCAATTCGCCGTGGACTCGATGAGTGCAGGCGACAGCTTGGTTTAGGATCGCTTCGAGAAGCCGAAAAGTCATTTCCACCGCTCGCGCAGATTACGCAGCTGCCGCAGTGCCTCGACCTCACGCGCAAGAAACGACCCAAGAACTTCTTCTACACTGGACCGTTTGCGAATGGGGCGGCCAGACCGGAGGTGGAATTCCCCTGGGACCGTCTTGATGGACGGCCAATCATTTACGCATCCTTAGGAACGACACGAAATGTAAAGCCGGCAGTGTTCCGTATGATCGCGGGGGCGTGCCAGGATCTCGATTTGCAATTGGTGATCTCACTAGGTGGTCGCTTTGATCCGGAAATGCTCGCTGATTTGCCCGGCAACCCTCTCGTGACAAGATATGCTCCGCAACTCGAACTTCTGAAAGTCGCAAAAATGGTGATTACGCACGGTGGTCCAAACACCGTGTTTGAAGCCCTCATGGAGGGGAAGCCGATGATTGCCATCCCACTCGCGCATGATCAACCAGCAGTCGCAGCTCGCTTGGCCCGGTTAAAAATCGCTGAGGTGCTTCCAGTAATGCGGCTCTCGGCCAGCAGGATTCGCAGAGCCGTCGTGCAGCTTCTTAGGGACCCAAGCTATCGTGACGCGGCTGTAGAGATGCAAAACAAACTTCAAGCTTTACGCGGCTTAGAACGTGCGGTGGAAGTGATCGAGAGTTCTCTTGAAAACCAGTCCGTGAGTCCACGTTTACGAAAGAACGCGGAGGTGTTATTGACCAGCGATCACTGTGAGCTCAATAACTCAGTCATCGCTTCACTCGCTCCGCGTTAAGAGGTCGAGGGCCTGTTGGCCCTGGTACACATCGCAATACTGCAACTCGTAAGTTGGGATGTCGGAGAAAACTTCCAATATGTTTTCATGCTTGGCGCGGATGTCTCCCGCCGAATACAGCTCTCGACAGGCGCGCTGTGTCGCTGTTCCGTTGGGCAGTCGAGCGAGTTTTCCTTTTGCTGAAGGATAGCGGTGCAAGTAAACAATCGAATCGACCGTGGCCTCGGTCGCTGTACTCGAGACGGGAAGCTCCGAAATTGGGACCTCGATGGAAGGCTTACCTTCGAGACGCGGAGTCAAAACACGATGCTCCAATTCCGGGAAGAGCGACTTTGCCGAAGGGCGAAAGCGCGCGCGATGCGAGTGCCCAATGACGCGAGGAGGATCGGAATCGTTAATGAGATAACTTGTGTCATCCGAAGTATAGGTCCATCCGGCGCGCGCACATGCGTACGCGAGCGTAGACTTTCCTGCGCCGGAGTCCCCGCAGAGAAGAATACCTCTGCCGTTCTTGCTGACGCAGGCGGCATGAAGGTCGGTTACGACCGATGCGCCGAGCAACAGGTAAACAACCTTCTCGAGGAAGTTATAGCGTAGATATATCCGATTATGCACTGCGGCTCGGGTTAACCAAGTGAAATTAGCGAATGTACTTAGGTCCAGAAGCGCTTGGTTATTGACATCTGCAACTAGAGAAAACAGGTGATTATGCTCGCGCCGTGTTGGTTCGGGCGGACATTCAGGCCCGCCTTCGTGACTGACACCAATGCGAATCTGCAATATCGGATTAGACCACGAGGAGCGAATATGGCCGAAGCTGTCATTTGCGCCTCCCAGTACTGCGGCGTCATTCGTAATGATCTCGACAGGGTATCCCAGGGGATAGAACATGCCGCGAAGTGGAAGCTCCATGTTGCAAAGGAGCGTGTCCTGAGGCCTGCAGGGTGTGCGAGCATTCATTGTCCCCGGCTGAGTTGGTTCTGTGTCTGTAACGTTTGCGATTGTCATATCTCTTATTTAGGAGGAAGTGTGGGGCGGTCAATTGGCGCGATGAATCACTTTCCGATTTCTGGTGCACGTTCGGTGCACGTCGAATGACTGTCGAAGTCACCTGACGGCCGCGATCTCGCCCGCTCGTAAGACTCGCCACGCCTTTCTGAACAGGTATCAAGTGTCCCTTAGAGATGGAGTGGTCACTCTCTCACTCGAGGTGAGAATCCACCGCATTCACAAGAGTTAACATCTTGCACAAGCCAAGATGTCGCGCAAATGTATGCGTATTGTCATTTCTTTTACAGGATGTCGAGATGCGCATCGAAGAGGTCTTGGATCCTTTTGAACTGGCTTTGAAGCACATGGTAGATCGGTTTCAATTATCTCTTGGGTCCGCTATTTACAGATCAACAAAGCAATGACAATTCACTGACGAACGCATGACATGCCACTTCGCATAGTTCTTTACGTTCAAAAACGAGGAACTATGCCTCAGTCACTTGCCATTGCCGTTTTACAAAGCATGATTCCGAGCCCACGCTCACGAGCGTGCGTCTCTTTTGCGCGTCCATTGCGAATCCTTTGTCTCGCAGCGGCGTGCACTTTGACGTTTTGTTTGATCTTCGGAACCCCGGCAAACGGCCAGATGCCTTCCGCTCCATTTCCGATGCAGAGCACGGCTCAATCGCCGGCGGACAATGGCAGCGACAATTCGACGGATTCCAGCGAGTTGTCGGGGAGTGGGCGCGATTCGGAGACGGGGTCTGCCAATCTGACACCGGGCACGGCGCTCTCCGCCGATCAGATAACCAACATCCTGCAGCAAAGCCCTGATCTCGTCCTGGAGTTAAAGACCCAGTTAGCGGATCGGATGCAGCAGCAAGGCATTCAGATCGATCCGAACGATATCTCCGATCAGACGCTTTACAACCAGATTGCGACGAACGCTGACCTTCGTTCAAATATCACAACGGTGCTGCGTGCGCGTGGATATGTTTCGGACAGCGATCTCCAGTCTTCAGGATCGAGCATTTCCGGTCAAGAAGGAATAGATTCGCAGTCGCTTGCGCAACGCTCTCGATTGAACGGCGAAAGTGCGAATGGAACCGGCGTCGACACAATCTCCGGCTTGAACGAGGGAACGACCAGGATGGACGGGAATGGATCGTCGGCGACAACGTCTGAAACCTCGCGTGCGAATCGCAACACGCAGAGCCAAAAGGCAAGCCCGCGACGACAGGAGAAGCCGAATGCGTCGACTGACGTGCCCAAGGTTCAGCGCCAGCCGGCGCCCTACAATCTCGAGTCAATGCGCGACCTATATGCGCAAATACCGGAAGAGGATGCAGGGTTAAAGCGCTTTGGGTCTGAGGTCTTTGTAAATCGCGATGTTCTTTCGGCAGCGCGCGGAGTCTCGCCCCAGGACACTCCGCTGGACGTACCTTTAGGCCCGGACTACGTTGTTGGCGCCGGGGATACGCTCGACATTCATCTCTGGGGAGGGATCACCCAAAGCTTCGCTCGGTCGGTCGACCGTGACGGTACCATCTTTCTCCCGGAAGCGGGCTCCGTCGCAGTCGCAGGACTCCCACTCGGAAAAGCGCAAGGTCTGATAGAGACCGCTCTCCAACAGCAGTACCGAAATGCGCATGCTACTGTCACTGTCTCGCGTCTACGCTCAGTGCGCGTTTATGTCGTTGGCGATGTGCAGCAGCCCGGAGGATATGACATTAGCTCACTTTCAACCCCGGTGAGCGCACTCTACACCGCTGGTGGTCCGACAGCAACTGGTTCGCTGCGAAGGCTGCTCCACTATCGTGGAAAACAGCTCGTTGAGGATGTCGATCTCTACGACTTTCTGCTTCATGGTATCCGCAACGGTAGTGCTCCCTTTGAAAGCGGGGATACGCTCCTTGTGCCACCGGCGGGTTCCCAGGTCGCAGTCTTTGGCGCAGTCAAGCGCCCGGCAATCTACGAACTCAAGACCGGCGAGACAACGCTCGCAACAGTGATCGATGATGCCGGCGGGTTCACTGCCGCTGCTTCACTGGGCCATATCAGGATCGAACGCATCGATGCGCATCAACAGCGTGAGACCGTGACGCTGGGCGTCGCGGCCGATCAAAACGCGCAAGCGGATCGTGGTGCCATTGCCGCGTTCGCGGTAAAGGACGGGGACCGAATTCGCGTTGAACCGATCCTGCCGTACAGCCAGCGCGCTATTTATCTCGCAGGCCACGTTGTACGTCCGGGCCGCCTGGCATACAGCGATGGCATGCGTCTCAGCGACGTACTCCACAGTTATCAGGACATGTTGCCCGAACCCGCAGCTCACGGAGAGATCGTCCGTCTCACTCCTCCTGATATGCATGCAGAGACGATCGACTTTAATGTTCCCGATGTCATGATCGGGAATGCCAACATAAATCTACGGCCCTTCGATACGATCCGCATTTTCGGACGCTATCGGGTGGATGCACCGACCGTGACGATTCGCGGTGAAGTGCTACGCCCTGGCAAATACCCCTTGTCTCAGGGTATGACCGCTGCGCAGTTGGTCCGCATGGCCGGAGGCTTCAGACGTGACGCTTTGCTGGATAGCGCCGATCTCACAAGCTATGACGTGGAGAACGGCAATGCAGTGGTTGAGAAGCTCGCGACTGTGCGGATCGGAGCGGCGGTAGCCGGATCTGAATCTGGCGCCGATGCTCCCCTCAAGCCAGGAGACATTCTGGCGATTCATCAGATCACCAATTGGGAGAACATTGGGGAATCGGTAACAATCAACGGCGAAGTCAGGTTTCCAGGTAGCTATGGCTTTCAGGACGGAGAGCACCTTAGCTCGGTTTTGCGCAGAGCGGGAGGCCTTTTGCCTACTGCCTATCCTATGGGCGCGGTGCTCATTCGGATACAGGTGAGAGAACTGGAGCAAAAGAGTCGCGATGAACTCATTCGCCAGATTGAGACGAACTCGGCAGCAGCAAGGCTCTCTCCAAGCCTTGCAGGTTCGAACGGGCCTGGAGCGTTGCAACTCATCAAGGCCCAGCAGGAGCAGGTGCTTGCCGATCTAAAGGCTCATCCGCCGACAGGCCGCATGGTGATTCGCATCAGCGCCGATCTTAATAGCTGGGCAAACACGCCTGCAGATATCGAACTGCGTCGGGGCGACGTTCTCACAATTCCAAAGCGACCCGGGTTCGTGCTTGTCAGCGGTCAAGTCTACAACGCAACCGCTCTCACCTTTGCACCGGGGAAAACGGCAAGCTGGTATCTCAAGCGCGCCGGTGGCACCAACGGAACGGCTGATCGAAAGCAGATTTTCATCATTCGCGCAAACGGCTCTGTTGTTGGCCGTCACTCGGGAGGATGGTTTGAAGGCGACGTTCTTTCAACTTTGCTCAATCCAGGCGATGTCGTTGTAGTGCCGCAAAAGGTTATTGGCGGTTCGTTGTTCTGGAGAAACCTTCTGGCAACAGGACAGCTCGCTGGTTCTATTGCGCTTACTGCAGGCGTGGCAGCCTCGGCACTTTAAGAAAGTTATTTCAATGCTGAGAACTCTCACGGTGCTTGTTTTGCCTATGATTATGACTCTGAATCTTCGCGCCGGTAGTTTCCCCGAGGAGGCCCAGCAGGCTCGCGACTCCTTCATGGCGTCAACGTACGTTCCCCTTGATAGTTGGGTCTATGGCGCTTTCGAGCAGCTCGCGGCCGAGGGGTATGTTCAGACGGCCTTTTTTAGCTTGCGTCCGTGGACTCGCCTGGACTGCGCTCGCCTGATTGAGGAAGCTGAAGATCAAATCAATGACGAAACTGTCCCATCCGATACGTCCGAGCTGTTGCGAAGTCTTAAGGTGGAATTCGCTGCAGAGCTACAGCGGCGATCAGGGGCGCGCAATAGCGAGTTTCGCCTTGAATCGCTGGATCAACGAATTACTGCGATTGCCGGCAGGCCTCTAACGGACGGCTTTCATTTTGCGGAGACGCTGGTTAATGACGATGGCCGCCCGTTTGCCGAAGGAGCCAATCTCTATTCTGGGACCACTCTCCGGGCGACGGCGGGACCCTTCGCGGCTTATCTCAAGACTGAGATCCAAAGAGTGCCTCTGGCGCCAGTTCCGAATGCGAATGCCGAGCAACAAATAGCAGCAGCAGATTTCACATCGATGGCCGCAGCAGGCCCAGTCAGCGGCTTTCTTCGCGGCAGGGTTCTGGAAGCGTATGGCTCGTTCACTTTCTCTAACAACCAGTTCACGATCGGACGTCAATCTCTCTGGTGGGGACCCGCGCGAAGCGGCGCCACGCTCTTTAGCAATAACTCCGAACCGATCAACATGATTCGATATGACCGGGTTCGCCCGTTCCAGCTGCCGGGCGTTCTAAAGCTGCTTGGCCCGATTCGCGCGCAAGTTATGCTAGGCCGTCTCTCGGGAACGCAGTTCGTCCATCCGCTGAACATTCAGTACGGGACCTCCGGCGTTGCACTCAGTGATCAGCCATTCATCCATGGAGAAAAGGTTTCTTTCAAGCCGACACCGAACTTTGAATTCAGTGTCTCGCGCACAGCGATTTTTGGAGGCACAGGTTCGCCGGTGAATACCCATACGTTTCTGCGTAGCGTGTTTTCTGAGGGAACGGAGAACGGAAACAGCGATCCAGGAGATCGTCGCCAGGCCTTCGATGCGAGCTACAGAATTCCTGGGTTGAGGCAGTGTTTGACGGGCTACTTCGATGCCTTCGCCGACGACCAACCCTTTCCTTTGATTTACCCGACCGAGAGTGTGTGGCTCTCTGGTTTTGTTCTTCGCTGTGTCCCGCGTCTACCACACCTCACCGTGCGCGCCGAAGGTCTGTTGTCGCCGCATCGCGATCTGGCGTTCCCCGGGTTCTTCTACTTCAATGTCCATTATCTGAGCGGCTATACGAACAACCGGCAGCTGATGGGTAGCTGGATTGGGCGCGAAGCTCAAGGCGAGCAAGCGTGGGCCACCTGGCATTTCTCCGCACATTCCCTGTTGGAAATTAGTGGGCGCAGCCAGACTGTGAATCGGGAGTTCCTGCAAGGGGGCGACTTGCGAGACTTGCGTGCAACCGCCGATATCGCACTTCATCCTGAGTGGCAGCTACGTATTGAGGAGCAGACGGAGTGGTGGCGGTTTCCTCTGTTGTCCACTGCGGCGCAACGTAATGCAGAGTTCACGATTCAACTCTCGTATAGACCACTGGAGAGGACGAAACAATGACTCACGAATTCGTTCTGGCTGGGGTGAAACGAGAAGAGCCGATGGTGATCACACATCAGTCTCTGTGGGCTGTCCGCGCAATGCTGCTTTGGAAGCATCGCCAAACACTAGTGCGCGTAATCGGTATTTCTCTTTTGGTAGGTTTGGGAATTTCGTTTTCTATTCCAAAGCAATACAAGTCCGAGACAAGCATCATGCCGCCGGAACAGCAGGGTTCCAGCGCATTGATGCTTGCCGCGCTCGCATCCCATTCCAGCAGCCTTGGAACGCTCGGCAGCCTTGCGGGCGGCCTGCTGGGCGGGCATACTTCAACCGCGCTGTTTATTGACATGTTGGAGAGCGGATCTGTGAGCGGTCATCTCATTGACCGATTCAATCTGCAGCACGTTTATCGCAAACGATATCGCATTGACGCGGCTAAGCATCTTGCGCGATGCACGAAGATAACCGAGGACAAAAAGAGCGGCACCATCACGATTGAAGTGGAGGATACAGATCGCGTACGGGCCCGCGATCTGGCGCAAGGATATCTTGATGAGTTGAACAATCTCGTCATGCGGACCAACAATTCGTCCGCGCACCGGCAGCGCGTCTTCATCGAGCAACGTTTGCATAAGGTTCAAGCGGACCTGGAACAAGCGCAGGTCGAACTGAGTGAGTTCTCCAGCAAAAACAGCACGATCGACATCAAGGAGCAGACCCGGGCGATGGTGGATGCCGGCGCCAGAGTGCAGGCGGAACTCCTCATCGAGCAATCCGGGCTGGAATCGCTGCGCCAGATGTACGGCGACGGCAACGTGAGAGTTCGCGAGACAGAAGCCCGCATTGCGAGTCTGAAAGGAGAACTCGCGAAGATGACGGGCTCTTCGGCTCCGCTGTCTGCTGAAGAGGTTCATGGAAGCGGGACGGACTCCAAGGAAGGCAGCGGAGATGGGGAACTCTATCCTCCATTGCGCCAGCTTCCACGACTTGCGGTTCCTTATGCAGATCTCTACAGGCGAGTCAAGGTCCAGGAAACTGTGTATGAACTCCTTACGCAGCAGTACGAAATGACCCGCATCGACGAAGTGAAGGACATTCCGGCAGTCAGCGTGATCGATGCTCCGGGAATCGCGGAAAAGAAGTCGTTTCCGCCACGCCTGTTACTCACGTTGCTACTGACTTTTATTTCCTTTGCGTGTGCTTCGGCTCTGATTCTTGTGCGCGACCACTGGTCGACGATCGGTATAAACGACCCACGCAAGGTGCTTGCGGCGGAAGTTGTTCCGGTACTGCGGAGTCGCATGCATTCGGTCTTTGCGTTCAAGCGAGGTGCAGCATGAGGAAACACCTGACCAATGCTGCATTTGGTGTTCTGGACTACGCCTCGTATCCGATTGGAATGCTGCTCGTTGCGCCTATCGTTTTGCACAGGCTTGGCGCGTCGGAATACGGCTTATGGATGATTTCCACGGCTGTCATCAGTGCAGGAGGGATTATTGCTTCCGGGTTCGGTGACGCCAACATTCAACGGGTTGCTCATTTGCGTGGAACTGGTCAATTCGCTTTGATTCCCCATACCGTTCGCAGCATGCTGGGCATCAACTTATTGCTCGGCTGCACACTTGCTTTCAGCGCGTGGATAGCCGCTCCGTACGCCGCACCTCATGTTGCCGTTGCGCACCAAACATCAGCTCGCGAATGCCTGATTTCGCTTCGTATCGCGAGCGTGTTGATTCTTATTCGGTCGGTTGAAACCGTCAGCGTTAGCACGCAGCGTGCTTTTGAACAGTATCGCGGCACAGTGCAGATCAGCACCGCTGTCCGGCTTCTTACCCTCGCGTCCGCTGCAGTTCTCGCTTTTCTGGGGGAGGGGACAGTAGACATTTTGCTGGCCACAGGTGGTTTTCTGGCTTTGGGCACGCACCTGCAGTTTCGTCACCTTCGCAGGTTTCTTGGCCCGGCTTCTCTATGGCCACATTTCGAATCCAGCGAGACGCGCGTCTTGCTTGGGCTTGGCATCTTCGTCTGGCTGCAGGCGCTGTGTGTCGTTGTCTTCGGACAGTTTGATCGAATCCTTCTAGGTGTTTCAATGGGCGCGCTCGCAGTCGCTCCGTATGCCTTGTGCGTGCAATTTGCGCATCCGATCTTCGGGCTCACTGCATCTGGCCTGAATTTTCTTTTTCCTTACCTCTCCGGACAGGCGGCCATGATGTCACCCGGCGTGTTGAGACGAACTTTGTTGAAGGCCTTCGCTTGCAACCTGCTGCTAGTTGCTTGCGGTGCGGGGATGTTGCTTCTTGTAGGGAATCGGCTCATCCGGCTCTGGGCCGGACCTGCGGTTGCACAAAGCGCGGGAAGGATCCTGGTCCCAATCGTTTTGAGTTCAGCCTTGTTGGGGCTTGGCGTTACCGGAACTTATGCCTTGCAGGCGCTTGGCCTTTTCCGGACGGTGGCCATCATCAGCGTGGTCTCCAAAGCGGCGATGTTGCTGCTGATGATCCAGCTGATGCACCACATGGGACTGCAGGGGCTGGCTTTGTCTCGGTTTTGTTACGGCGCGGCAGGATTGCTGGTCTACCTGCCGCTGCTTGGGCAACTCAACTTGGGGAGACAAGCGAGACGCGGTGTTTCGCCTCTAGCGATTGCCTACGAGGTTCAGGAGGAGGCCAAACTATGAAGATTCTGCTTGCCGCCGCTTCATTCGCCTCAAAGATGTCTGGATTACAACGACACGCATTGAATGTCGCGCGATGCCTCCTGCTAGAGCCGGAGGTCTCGGCCTTGCACATCGTCATCGCACCGTGGCAGCACCACTTTGTTCAAGCTGCGGGCCTTGGCTCGGATTCACGTCTTGTGACCCACATCGCCGAGATGAACAAAAGTTCTCTAAGCCGGAACCTCTGGTACTATTGCAAACTTCCGGAATTGGCCGCCCGACTGGAGGCCGACCTGGTCCATTTCTCATACCCCATGCCCGTGAATGCAGCTGCGTTCCGTTGCCCGACGATGGTGACGCTGCATGACTTGTATCCCTATGAGATTCCCATGAACTTCGGTTTCCCGAAGTTCATATTCAATCGCATCGTCCTTCGCCAATGTCTTCGCAAAGTCGATGCGGTCGCCTGCGTCTCCGACACTACGCGTCTCCGTCTAAAGCGGTACACGCCGCCTGCGGTATGGCAAAAGGCAGTGCGAATATTCAACTGTGTCGAAGCAGCGCCAGTCTGCGGCACGCCAATTCGGGGATGGCAGGGAGAACACTTCCTGCTGAGCGTCGCACAGCATCGCCGCAACAAGAATATTCCTCTGCTGATCCAAACCTTCCATCGTTTGCTGCGCACCGGACAGGTCGCTGCGAGTATGAAGCTCCTGGTCATTGGAATCGCTGGACCGGAAACCGGCAAGATCCGCCGCATGGTGTCAACTCTCGGCCTGGACGGAACCATATGTTTCCTTGAAGGAGTTTCCGAGTCGGAACTTCAATGGTTTTACGCAAATTGCAAAGCGGTTGTGTGTCCGTCCCTGACAGAAGGATTTGGCTTACCGATTGCTGAAGCGTTGCTTGCCGGCTGCCGAGTCGTCTGTTCCGACATCCCCGCATTTCGCGAAGTAGGGGATGGACATTGCCGATTCGTGCCCTTGGGCAGAAACGCGGAAGAGGTGCTTGCAGCGGCGATTGTTGCGACACTCCAAGATCCGAAAGGGCCACAGAAGGAGCTTCAGCAGTTTTCCCCTCCGGTTCTGGCGAAGCAATATACAAGTCTCTATCGGAGGCTCATCACTTCTCCCACTCCTTCCCGGAACGTCAGGGTTGCCGCTTCGATCGACGCAGCGGCTTCAGAAAGGCTGCCGCTGTGAAGGATTCGGACAGCCGGCCGACCGTGCAGAGTAACGAGGATGAACATGAGCGCATCTGAGTCCGCAACGCCACGCCTTTTTGCCGAAGCTCTCGCCGCTCCGCACAGAGCAGTCCGTGCTTCCGCTGCGCAGTTCTTCCGGAGCGTGCTGGCTTGCGTTGAAATTACGATTGACTTTCTCACCTGTGCCTTTGGGATGTTTGCTGCTTACTCTCTCGAGGTATCGTTGCATCTTGGAAGGCAGATTCAATATCCAATGCGGGAGATAACTACCGCAAGTGCTGTTGTCGGCCTATTTGCGGTGCTATTTCTGCAATGGAATGGAGCCTATCGCGGAGGCGGCAGCCTGCTCCAGATTCGAGAGACGGAGCGCGCACTCCGGGCGCCGGTGCAGGCCGTGCTCGTGCTTGGTGCTTTCAGCCTTCTCCTTGGTGTGAGCTTTCCGAGAGCGACCGTCCTAATTGCTCTCCTCCTGATTCCGGTCCTACTGGTCCTGCAAAAGGTGATATTTCTCTGGATTGTGCGCACGTTGCATTTCATGGGAGTTGGCATCGATCGAGCAGTTGTCTATGGAGCGGGCGGAGCAGGGAAGCGCATCGTGTCAGCTCTCTTTCACTCACTCAGGCTAGGCATCCAACCGGTATTGGTAATCGACGATGATCCTGCGATAAATGTTGGTTCCATCCTTGAAATGGGATACCGGCGCCTTCGTTCTGTTCCCGTTCAACGAGGGCCGATTACGCCCGAGTTGTTGAAGTCCTGTCAATGCAATGTGCTTATCCTCGCACTTCCGAATCTCACATTGGAAAAGCAGACGGAAGCTGCAAGTGCCGCAAGGCAGGCAGGAATGAGACTAGCTTTTCTCTCCGGTTGGGAAATGCAGGAGCAGCAGTGGGCGCAGTCGATGGACATCGACGGTTTGTCGCTCACTCCCAAGATTGGACCGCATACGTCTTGGCATTACGGAATTGCCAAGCGAATGGCCGACGTGATTATCTCTTCTCTTTCAATTTTATTGATTGCACCTCTCCTGGCCTTGATTGCCTCCCTGATAAGACTCGACTCGCCAGGTCCGGCGTTCTTTATCCAAAAGAGGGTTGGCCGGAATGGAGAGTTCTTTAATATTTACAAGTTCAGGTCGATGTATACGAACGCACCGAAATATGAATACTCCCCAACCATGTCACGCGATCCCAGAATTACGAGGATCGGAAGGTTTCTTCGCCGCACAAGTCTGGATGAACTTCCGCAGTTGATTAACGTCCTTCTTGGAAGCATGTCGTTAGTGGGACCAAGGCCAGAGATGCCCTTCGTTGTGCAAGACTACACGCCTCAACAACGCCAGAGACTTCAGGTAATTCCTGGTATTACAGGCCTGTGGCAGATCAGCGCTGACAGAGCATTCATGATCCACGAAAACATCCAGTATGACCTTTACTACATTCGGAACCGTGGCTTTTTTATGGATATTGCCATTTTGGTTCATACGTTGGTCTTCGCGATTCGGCGGAGTTCATGAGCATGCCGATTTTCAGACTTGTTGTCCAATTAACGGAAGTTATCGCCTGTGCAAAATGAAGAGTTTCCAGAAAAAGACGTGCCTCAATGGTTGACTCCAGTTTCTCACTCCCATGTGCCAACGTGCTAGGCGTCAAGGTTTCGGCGATCGACATCGAATCGGCAGTCGATCTTGCAGACCGGTGGATCCAATCGACAGCGGGCCATGGCTACATCTGTGCTACCGGCGTACACGGAGTCATGGAAGCCTATGCTGATTCGGATGTTCGCCGAATCCTGAACCATGCATTCATGAACGTGCCGGATGGAATGCCGATGACCTGGGTGGGCCGCCTTCAAGGTCGGCATAACATGGATCGGGTGTTTGGTCCGGACCTCATGGCGGAGATGTGCCAACTGTCCGTCCAGCGTGGTTATCGCAATTTTCTCTGCGGCGGCAAGCCTGGCGTGGCCGAATCATTGAGAGAAGCGCTGGAGAAGAGATTCCCCGGCCTTCACGTGGTCGGGACATACACTCCACCGTTCCGGAGCCTGACTCCGAAGGAGGAAGAAGAACTTTCAGTTCAGGTGCGGGAATCTCGGCCTCACATCTTTTGGGTGGGACTGAGCACCCCGAAACAGGAGCGATTCATGGCTCAGTATGTCGATCGCCTTGAGGTGCCACTCATGTTTGGCGTCGGAGCAGCCTTCGACTATCACTCTGGACGGATTCGTGACTGCTCCGCCTGGGTGAAACGCGCAGGTTTGCAATGGCTGCATCGATTGCTTCAGGATCCGAGGCGTTTGTGGAGCCGCTATCTTCGCAACAACCCTGCGTTTCTCTGGCACATCGCCTTGCAACTCTCGCGATTGCGGAAATATCCCTCTGGCCTGGATGCGCCCGTCGATGTCACAACTTGTGTTGAGAGACTTCCGTGAAGGTCAAATTGTCACAATCACACATTACATTCAATTGACATTTCCCTGACAAGCGTATCCCCGGCCGGGCTTATCTTATCCGCGGGTCAATCTCTCTGAGAAGCTCGTGCCCTATGCACGATCGAGACAATGTTAAGCGATCAAACAAACCAATACCCCAAGGAGCAACCAATGTTTCCAGTCTTTGGCGAGCAATGCAAGCTCGCCCGTTCTCTCTTCGGCGGTTCACATGCCGTTGCCGCGGCACTGTGCTGCTCGATGCTCACACCGGCCGCTCACGCGCAATACCAGCGCACAGACCTCGTATCCAATCAGGCGGGAGTGGCGCCTCTTCAGGATCAACACCTGGTCAATGGATGGGGCCTCGTTTCACTCCCTACTTCACCATACTGGGTCAGCGATAACGGCACAGGTTTCTCAACGCTGTATACCGCGGCTGGCGCGCAGGTTCCGCTCGTCGTAACTGTCCCTCCTGCTCCCTCGACTCCTGCCGGGAGCCTTGGCATGCCGACCGGCGTGGTCGGAAACATCAGCCCAAATCCAACTGATTTTACGGTCTCGGCAAATGGTAAGTCTGGGCCGGCAGTATTTATCTTTGACACGTTTGACGGCACGATCAGCGCCTGGAGCCCAGCCGTTGCCACCGGTAACTCAACGATAACGGCAGATAGATCGGGAGTTGGCGCCATTTACACGGGGCTCGCGATTGCCGTCAATGCTTCAAAGCAGGCCTTTCTGTATGCGGCCGATGATGGCCCGAATCGCCGGGTCGACATGTTCGACAGTTCCTTCAACTTTGTTAAGTCCTTTGATGATCCCGAAATCCCCCAAGATTTTGCTCCCTATGGCATTCAGGCCATCAATGGGCAAATCTGGGTCACATATACATCTCTTAAGAAAGCTCAGAGCGGATTCGTAGACGTCTTCGACACCGCAGGGAATTTGGTGAAGCACCTCGCGGTGAATGGACCTCTTCATTCCCCCTGGGGTGTTGCGTTAGCTCCAGCCAACTTTGGTCCCATGAGCAATGCGATCTTGATCAGTAACAATACGCCCAAAGGCCAGATCAACGCCTTTAACCCTAAAACCGGCGAGTTCCTCGGAGCGCTTCGCGATGCCAGCGGTAAGGCAATCGAGATCGATAACATCTGGGCCATTCAGTTTGGACAGGGCGCTGCAGCCAACGGACCGACGAACCAGCTGTTCTTTACGGCGGGTCCGGACGCCTATGCGAATGGCCTCTTTGGCACCATCACCGTTGGGAATTAGTTCTCTCCTTGGGGGAAGTCAAGGCCTCATTGTTGAGCCTGGATTTCCCCTTCTTTTTGCTTTGTCCTTCTCAGCGATGGCCAAGTCGTTCACAACATCTTCGAGCCTGCATCAAGACCGGCCCTCCCAGGTGGTCCTAATGCGACGGCTCCAGAAACAAAAATCGTCTAGACACGTTCGTGCAATCCGAACAAAGATCTCGTCAATTATCAACTGAAAAGTCAAAGATGGTCGTGCTGCGTCCCACGAGGCCCGGTTGCAGTTCTGTCGAAGGAAAACCTGGATGATTGGGTGAATCTGGGAAGTGTTGCGTCTGGAGGCAAAGACCAGTGTGTCTTCCATGCCCCTCCAATGCTCTCCCGCACTGCTGCTTGTCCAGCAGGTGTCCGGTATAGAACTGCAGGCCCGGCTCTGTCGTGGAGACTCGAAGAGTGCGGCCGCTTATGGGACTATGTAAGCGAGCAACTGTCCTTAGTTCTCCAGCCACACCGTTCAATACAAAGTTGTGATCGTATCCGCCGGCAATTTCCAACTGCTCGTGACGGCCGCCGATACGTTCACCGATCACCGCCTTCGACCGAAAATCAAAAGGTGTGCCTTCGACAGGCGACAATACTCCAGTGGGGATCAAAGCAGAATCCACCGGCGTGAACCGGTCCGCCGATACAG